>JACXTT010003061.1_pt1 | contig 26129 bp, 19 predicted proteins | sample 9270951 | NCBI WGS metagenome assembly JACXTT01 (sample SAMN15532306, study PRJNA645909) | rock metagenome | isolation source: weathered quartz diorite | place: Puerto Rico | collected 2017-06-21
CCCCCATGGCGGGTCGGCGGAGGCATCCAGACCAAGGTGCTGGGGGGGTTGGCGATGGACAAGGCCGGCCTCGTGAGCGCGCAAGTGGCTCTCACATTCGGAGGTGAGGTTCCGCCGGGCGTCGCCGTCTGCGAGAACGCAGGGGACTATGTTCGCGCCTTTGCCGCCGCTCCGGTTGACGGCATCCGGAAGAGCGTCTCCGAGCGCTATTCCTGGGACCAGAGTCTGCGGGATCTGGCCGCCTACGTGGAAGCTCCTTCGTGCGTCGCCTGAAGATTGCACACCTCGTGCATGCCTTTCGCATGGGCGGGCTCGAGAACATCGTTCTGACGCTCATCAATGAACTGCCCGCGGATCGCTTTCAGCACGTCGTCTATTGCCTCACCACCTTCGACCCCGAGTTCCGCAAGACGATCCGGCACCAGGACGTCGAGGTAATCGCTCTCGACAAGCGCCCCGGAAACGATCCGATGACGATGCTCGGCCTGGCGCGCCGTTTGCGTGCGCTCGGGCCGGACATCTTTCATTCGCACAACCTCGGACCGATGGAAGGCCAGTGGGCCGCGGCGCTCGCCGGAGTCCCCTACCGCGTTCACGCCGAACATGGCCGCGACACCTACGACCTCGACGGCACGAGCTTCAAATACAACCTGTTGCGCCGCGCTACGCGGCCGCTCATTCACCAATACATCGCCGTCAGCAAAGATCTGGCGGATTGGTTCGTCTCGACGATCCATGTCCCGCGCGAACGCGTCCGCCAGATTTACACGGGAATCGACACGGAAAGGTTCAGCCCCGGACCCAGGCTGGCTGCGATTGAAGGCGCCCCTGCGGGCTTCTTTGACGACGGGAACTTTGTGGTGGGAACGGTGGGGAGACTGGCGGAAGTGAAGGATCAGGCGACGCTCATCGACGCGTTCGCCCTGCTAAGAAAGCAGCTGGGCGATGCGGATGATTCCAGCGCGAAACTGCGCCTGCTGATTGTGGGGGAAGGGGCCATGCGGCCGGTGCTCGAAAGCCGGGTCGCGAGCCATGGCCTGGAAGGGCTTGCCTGGCTCACCGGCAATCGTACGGACATTCCGCAACTTCTGCGGCAGATGGATGTCTACACGCTGCCCTCGACAATCGAAGGCATTTCGATTTCGATTCTCGAAGCGATGTCGGCTGCTTTGCCGGTAGTGGCGACGAACGTCGGCGGGAATCCGGAGCTCGTGCTCGATCAGCCGAAAACCGGCTTCCTGGTTCCGGCCGCGGATCCCGCGAGTCTGGCGGATTCCATCGGGCGCATTTGGCGCCACAGGGCCGAAGCGCGCGCCATGGGCGCCGCTGCCAGAGAAATCGTGATGCGGCAGTACAGCCTGGCGGCCATGCTGGGAGCGTATTCCGAAGTTTATTTGCAGTCCGCTACTAATGACTAAGCCGGCGATGACCGCCGTTCACCTCGCCCTCGACCGTAATGCCCGCGAGAGGCAGTTCTATGCGGACCGGACTGCGTTTCGTTTGCAGCGGCGCCTTGTTCCGGTAGACTTCGAGGACGCGGTCGTACTCGCCAATGTCGCCGTCGACTTTGAACTCCGCGACCTTTTCAAACTGCGAACGCTTCAGCAAATCCTGAAAACGCCGGAGTGACGGTTGATCGAGCCAGAAGGTCGGTTCGTTGACGATGTAGCTGACGCCGCATTGTTCCATCACGCGAAGGATTTCTTCTTCGCTGCGGTTCAGGTCCCACACGCCGAGTTCTTTGCGCTGCAGTACGCGCAGCAGAATCTTGTCGGCGCGAACCACGGCAAGATCCTTGCTGTTCTGAAACTCGCGCATATTGAACACGAACGAGCCGTCGCGGTAGCCGGAAAATAGAACCGAACTCCTCCCGGGCGCATGGCTCGACACATATTCCGCCGCATGCCGATAACCGTTGACGTACGGCACCGGTTTCGCGACGAGCGTGAACGCAAGCGTGCCGGCGCCAAGCACAACCGTTGCCGGCATCGCCGCGGGCGCAGGCAGGCGGCGGAGCAGATCCACCGCAAAGAACGCGAGCGGCAGTAGAATCGGCGTCGTCAGCCGCGGCTCTTTGAGAGCGATCGCGGTAAAAAACAGGTAGCCGGTGGCGAACCAGATGAGAAAGAACTTCTCGGCCTCTCCAAAGGCGCCCTTCTGCCCGCGCTTCCACGCGATGGCGAGCGCAACCAGGCCCCCGATGGCCAGCAGGAACACGATCCAGTTCAACTGCCGGGGCATCATCTCGAAATAGAACAACCAGCCGTCCAGTGTATAGATCGACTTAGTCGCCCATTTCCCTCCGACGACCGAAGATCCGTTGACCGCGCCATATTTCAGCGTAACCGCCGCAAGAGGCAGCATGAGGACCGAAACCGCGGCGCAGTTGATCCAAAGCGCGCGCCGCTTGAAAAGCGCGAGTCCACCGTTGTATCGCCACAGCACCCAGACGAACAGCGGCAACAGGAACGCGACCGGTTGTTTGGTGTAGATGCCGCCCGCGAATAAGAACATCGCGCAGGTCAGGTAGCGCGACTGTTGCGTTTCGCCATATTTCACAAAGAAGTGGGCGGACCACAACACAAACGCCATCGCCGGAATCTCCAGCATCACCTGTCGTCCCCAGAGGGCGATTTCGGGCAACGCGATGAAGACCAGAGACACGGCGAATGCGACCGGATCCGGCCGCCAACGCCGCACGAGATGAAATACGCCCAGAGCCGCCGCCAGGTAAAACGCCGCGACGGTGAGTTGCGCGACTTCATGCGAAACGCCAAAGATGGCGAAGAAGATTGCCTCCACGACAGCGAATCCGGGCGGGTAAAAAAGTATGGTCAGGGCCGGATATTGCAGGTAATACTCGGCGGCAAAGACGCGCACATCGGCGGGCGTGAAGGGGTGCTGGCGGATCAAGTCCAGATAGAATGCGCCATCCAGGGCGTGCCTCGGCGCATCGCTCCACCAGAAGTCCCCGGCGCGTGGCGACGTCAGGAACAACAGGGCGACGGCGAGAGTCAGCAATCCCTGCAGCAGCAGGAGCAGTCCGCCGCGGGTCGTGGAATTCGTCTTGGCTTCTATGGAAGGTTGGCTGATCATCACAGGTAGATAATGGAGCCGCAGGCGGCAATCCAACCCAACACGCAACCGAGCAGGTGGCGGTCGAAGAGAAGAGCCTTGGTGGGATTGCCCGCCTCGGACGTTTTCTGCATGATGTACAAGTAACGCAAGATGCCGTATACGACAAAGGGAAGAGTAAAGATTAGGTTTTCAGATCCGAAACGGGCTTTGGTTTCAGGAGCCATCGTATACAACGCATAGGCCACGATGGTGGCGCCCGCCACGATGCTCGCGGCTTGGTCCAGCCAGGAAAGGTCGTAGTCCGACAGGACGCGCCGATGGTTCGCGTGATCGCCGCCCATCGTGACGAGTTCCTGCCTGCGCTTGGCGATTCCCAGAAACAGCGCGAGCAGGAAGGTGCACATCAGGAGCCATTGCGATGACGTAACATTGATCGCCGCCGCGCCTAGGATGACGCGCAGAACAAAGCCGACGGCGATGAACATGATGTCGAGGATGGCGACATGCTTCAGTCCAAACGTGTAGGCGACGTTCATGAGCACATAGGCGGACAGGATCCAGCCGCATGCCGGTTTCAACACAAGAAAGCTGCTGAGCAATGCCGTCGCGATCAGAATGAGCCCCCAAAGGCGTGCGGTTGCGGGCGACAACATGCCGCTCGGAATCGGCCTTTTCGATTTTTCGGGATGCGCGAGATCCTGCCGCCAATCCACGCTGTCGTTCCAAAGGTAGACGCCGGAAGCCGCCGCGGAAAATGCCGCCACCGCAATCAGAGCGTGCAGCGCCAGGACCGGATGGAACAAGTTTCCAGAGAACAGGAGCGCCGATAGAACGAAGCCGTTCTTGACCCACTGAGACGGCCGCATGCAGGACCAAAGCCCCGCAATTGTGGAGGAAAAGGTCTGGAGGCCGACCCCGGGGGCTGTCTGTGTGCTCCGCAAGTTGTTCATCGTCTGGAGTTCCGGGGCTCTTTAGCTGACCTGTCCCGTGGAGGCAGCGGGCGCGGGCGCTAGAATAGGCGCCCCGCCGTCCTCCCCGGAAATCCGAGCCTCGGCGTTCACCCAGGGACTCTCGGCGATCACTTCCTCGGCCAACAGTTTGCGATAGCAGAAGTACCAGACGGCGGCGCCCATCAGCACGGCATGGTAAAGTTCGAACTTCACGATAGAAATGAAGGTGCTGCCGACGATATAGGCAACCATCGACGTGCCGAGCGCCAAAGGATAGTTCTCCATTCCAGGGTGGGTGACGCGGATGCGCCTGGCGGACCAAAACAGCCAAATGGTGGAACCAAACACCAGGGTGGCGTGACAGAGGAATGACGACGCGCCAGAGTCGGCGAGGATCTGGACATAGGTGTTGTGCGCCACCTGGTCCGACTCTCTGCCGAGAAACTCAACGACCTTGGTTCGGAAGTTGAACGTACCGAAACCCACGCCGAAAATCGGATAGCTGGCCCACATTTTGATTCCCGCCTGAGCGTACTCGATGCGGGAACGGGCGGATTCTTCTTGCAGGGGCGCCTGAATGGTCCCAATGCGCTCCAGGTAGGAGTCGCGCACCAAATAGATCGCCGCGCTCGCGACACACACGATCAGCGTCAGCATTAGCAGCCGGCGTTTCGATTGCAGAGCAAGCAACAGGAGAACCATTGCAAGAGAGAGCGCGGCCCCGCGGGAGTAAGTCCAGACCACAGCGCAGGCGTCGAGTATCGCCATGGCTTGCATGCCACGTCGGATCCACTTATTCTCGAACAGCCTGGCCCCATACCAACACAGTGGAACCGCCATGGCGAATCCAAGCGCCAGAAAGTTGTTGTCCACAAAGGGGCCGTAGCCAAAGCCATTGGCGTAGCGGGCGCCGCCTCGCAGAAGACCTGCCGTACCCACCTTGGCGCCAATCAGGCCGATCGAGAAGATCAGGACCAGGAGATAGTTGCGCAGCCCCGGCAGTTCATCGACGATCGCGGGTACGAGTAGCGACATGATGACGACGCGGACGTACAACATATAGGGCTGAGCGGTGGTGCTGTTATCGGTTCCCAAAAAGACCGACGGAAGCATGGAAAGGCATGTAACCACCAAGCCAAGACAAATCGGATTGAGAACCAAAGCAAACAACCCGTTGAGGCGGTGGATCAGGAACCCGATCAAAGTTGAGATCGCCAACGCCTGCGAGAGAGGATACTGGCCCCCGATGAATGCCAGGTCATCGGGCGTCATGAGGCTAAACCAGATATAGGCAAAGATGCCAATCGATGGCTGGAACCACGCGACGGGAACGGTAATGGCAACTCCGATCAGAAGAAGAAGAGCTCGCATTTATACTCTCTATCGGCGGATTTCCGGGTTCAAGTCAGGAACCAGGACATCCCGGGACATTTTGGCGACTGTAACGATCGAGTAGTTGGCATCCAGGGCCGAATGAGCCCCTCAATCGATGATTATACCATTCCGTATCCCGTTCACGATCATATGGTTGCGGGTCGAACGTCAATCGAGAAAGCGTTCGATGCCGAGACGTTTTGCGACATCGCGGATATTGTAGTTGAGATCCAGGGCCGAGAACAGAGTTCTGTTCTTCGTCGTGCCCCCGCCCCAGTTATAGTTGGCCTTTCCAATCGAAGAACAATGGCCCTCATTCACCTTGGTCTCTTTGATCTCCAGCACCTTGCCGCCATAGTTCCGCTTCCAGTACATAATGCCTGTGCCATGATCCCAGTAGAGTTTCTTTCTTCGGTTCCGTTCGGCCTCGTTTGGACAGTTGGGATGATAGGCGAAGTTCATCCACCACCCAGCGCCGCTTTCGAACTGAGACTTGCTGGCAAGACTGGTGGAACACCCGATAAGCTCCCAGTAGCGATGTTTCCCCGGAGACAGTAGATTGCGCAGTCCGCCAGTCGAAAGCACTGCCGTCATTTCGCCCGGACGCAGTTTTTCGAATGTATCGACCACGCTTTCGAGCACATCGAGCCGCACCAGAAGGTCGGAATGCCAAAACGCCATTTTCCGGCCGGTGAACCGGAAAATGAACTCCAGTGGAAAATGGCTGTACATCGGAGAATAGTTGAGCCCGGCATTGAAGTCGATCGCCACCGAACCTGGTTCGAGGGGTGGCGTTCCCGCGCGGGGATCGCCACCTACGATCGGAGTCCAGCCGAAATGCTTCACCAGACGCTGCTGCAGAACGGTCCATTGATCGCTCACATGCCAGACCATCCAGGGCTTCTCGACCGGCCCGATGATTTCGCGCCATGTGTTCGTCAGGTCAAGGACTTGCTGTAGAGGCTTGTCGAACGCCTGCCAGTTGCCAATACCACCCTGCGGCAGATCGCTATTGCTCACTTCGCCTGGTCTTTTCCTTCCTCGGGCTCTTGCCGCGGCGAGCGGGCGCTCCTGCCCCAACTGCCGACGGCGTAGGAATCATCGCCCATCCCGGCATGCCCGACTGCAGAAGCTTAGCTCCGAACAGCCGGCCCAGGTTGGCGTCCACCCAGTCCCACGCATCCTTACCGTTGTACCCAAGTGGCGATACATCGTTGTAGGCAAATGAGAGTGCGCTACGCATGATCCAAGGATACCCATGCCCGAAATTGTCCCCATCGGTCCAATGTTCGTAGCTGACCTTCACCTGCGTCGTTTTCTGGTATCCACCAGAAGGTTGAACCGTGCCGAAATTGGCGTGGGAATTCACGTTGCAGGTTCCGTCGGTTTCCACACCATCCACACCGATGACCTCATCGCCGATTCGGGCGTAAAAACGCGTTTGCAGTGTCCGCGCCGACAGAGATGGTTCCACGAGGATGCCATTCGCGGGTGTATCGCCGACCCTCATCGTCAATTGGCTGTCGCCAGGCGCCGAGAGCACAGTCCATGCGCCATTGAGCTGAGCGATCGATGCCCCGCTTACGGTAATTTGATCTCCAACCAGCAATCCGTGGGGCTTGGCGAACGTAAGCGCCAGTTCCCTTCCGGAAATGCGCACGTCGGTAATTTTGCCGGAAGCCATGGTGCGGGTCCAAATGGGCCGGCGTGCAAGCTTGGTCCAGTCCGCGACGGTAAAGGTGTTTCCATTGCGGGACAGGTTGCCCGTCAGCTCCGTGCTGGTATTGGTATTCAGGTAGTGGGCTTTCCAATCCGCCCAGGTGGCCGGGTAGTTCCCATCCGCCTTTTGAAGCACGGATGGATAGTACGCGTAGGCGCCGCCGGCAATCGTATACGGCAGCGAATCGGGACTTAGGATTCCATCGATCATCCAGCCGGTGAACACGCGCTTCGTGTACGCGAGTTCCGGGAAACCCATCTGCACCGCCATGCCGAGGGTGATTCCCATGTATCCGGCCTGCCAGGTGTGACTCTGTCCACCGAACGCGTCGCAATCCCAAATCGCCGCGAAGTCGCTGGTCGGGCAAGTCATGTCGGCCTGTTTGGTGAACCATCCGAGCGGATTCCTACGCCCTCTCTCCGACGCCATTCTGCCGTGACACCACGGACTGGCCCTTGGACCAAAAGCGACTCCTGTTCCGCTCGCATACCCCGGGCAACTGGCGTCCGCGGGCGGAAAGTTCCCATTCTCAATGTCGAAAATCCCTTCGAAGAACTCCGCCGTGTTCCGGATCTTCTGCGCGATGTATTCCTTTTCAGGGCTCCCATCCATGGCGACAAACTCCGCTTGGGTTAGGGAACGGAGAGCCCACGCGGAACCCCGGAGCTGGATGGAATACGGATTCGCGAGGCCCCACTCCCCATGCCGGCCATAGCCGATATCCCCGCCCGGATCCGAATCCGCCAATGCATAGGAGATCCAGAATGACATTTCCTCGTAGTGGTAGTAGTCGCCGGAGAGAAGATAGGGCAGGTAGTTGAGGGACGGCATGTGCGCAACATCCACGGTCCAGCCGTTGCGCGACATCGTGCCGGCGGGAACGATCCGGTCCGATCCCTGTACGCCCACAAATGTCAAACGCGTGGGATTGAGCCAGATCGTCGGCCTCGCTTCGAGCGACACCGGCCGGCCGAAAGCATTGACGGTATTGTTCGCACCCAACGTGCAACTGGACGGGCAGAAGTAACGATCCGGTATGGCTTCGCGGTAGTGTAGAGGGGCGTGGCCCGAAAGATTCGCGAGTTCCGCGATCATCGGCTCCAGCCGCTCGTCCGGGTTCAACAGATATTGTACCTGCCACGTCGGAAGCCAGCCCAATTCGGGGCGCCCGCCGGTATCGCCAAAATTCTTGGTGATGGAACCGCTCTCGCCGAAATCGTCGCCCCGGTCGCCCTTTAGATAATTAGCGAGCAGTGTGTTGACGACCGAATTGGTTACTTTCACGGACACATCGTAGTTGGGAAGCGCTCCCGCGGCGACCATGTAAGGGTAGTTCCAATCGGTCCGCACGGTTCCAGGCTCGTTGCCTTCCCAGAACACTTTGCGCCAGCGGGCCAAAGGATAGTGGGTAAAGGTGTCGCGCTTGTATCTCTCCGAATCTCCGCTAGCGCCTGTCTTGAGGCTCAACGCATAGCTTTGATCGACGAGACGGTCGGTCCACATGTTTTCGAGTACAAACTCGGACTTGACGCCCGCCCAACCCGGATAAAAGGTATGCACAAAGATCGGGTGCAGCCCGTTCACTCCAGCGGTGAATCCGACATCGAAGGTACGGTCCGGGCTGCGATCCTCGACAATGGCTTGCGTCACAACAGGGCCGCGCAGCCAATAGCGCACGGCGCCTGCCTGGATCATCGCTCTCGAGTCGATCGTCAGCGAACCTTGATTCGAAAGATCGATCCGGGCGCCCCAGTTCCCGGGTCCGGACCCGGCGTCGAATTGGAGCATCCCGGCCGGATCGAGAGCCGCGGCATCACAGGAGTCGGCGCTGTCCAGATGGCAGGGAATGTCGTTGGACGCGAAATCGATTTGCACCGGGTTGCGGTCCTCTAACGTAGCCCGGAAGCTGACAACGGCATGCCGCAAGGATCCATCCGGCCAAGTGGCCTTTCGATCGCACTGCCATTGATCCGGAACGGAACCGTTCACCACCGGCTTGGCGAAGGCTGGGATATCGCCCTGCTTGAAGATCCGGGAAATCGAAAACGGCCTGCCCTCTTGCCTGCCTCCAGACTTACCCTCTACGGTTACGGTCGCTATCTGCGCGGACAGCCCTTGCATCAGGCAAATCCAACCTACGATCTGTTTCACTACCACTCCTCGTACATTAGCGGGTCGAATCTGGCTCTTGTCGTTGTTTCTACCAATGTTAACCTACGCTTGCGGGCGCCGCTGGGAACCCGCACCAACTTTAGAACCCGGATTTGCCGTTTCAGTTTCTCCATGATCATCAGCGCCGTCGTCGCACTCTACAACAAGGAAGCGTTCGTTCGGCGCGCCCTCGATTCGATCCTGACTCAAACGCCCCCCGTGGCCGAAGTCATTGTGGTCGACGACGGCTCGACCGACCAGGGCCCAGCTATCGTGGCGGACCTGCGGGATTCGCGTATCTCTCTCATTCGCCAACCCAATTCCGGCGCCGCCGCCGCTCGAAACCGCGGCATTGAGGCAGCATCCGGCGAGCTGATCGCCCTGCTCGACGCCGACGATTACTGGATGCCCGGCTTCACTGATGCAATTCTGCGTCTCGCGGAACAATTTCCACAGGCAGGTTTGTACGCGACCGGCGTCGGCCGTTGCTGGCTCGATGGACGTCCCGATCTGCATACATCTATAAAAACTATCGGTGAACAGCAGGGTAGTACTTTAGTCCAAGACTACTTTGCCGCCCTCCGGGAGGGAGACTTCATCACCTCGTCGAACATCGCCATTCGCAAATCGGCGCTCGCGGTCACGGGCTTGTTTCCGGAAGGCGTTGCATATGGAGAGGATCAGCAGTTGTGGGGCCGGCTCGCCATGCGCTTTCCTTTTGCGTGCGACCCAAGGGTGCTGGCCTACTACTTCACCCCCGCCAGGCGAGAGATCCGTTACAGCGGAGATCGTCAACCCGTCATCCCCTGCCTCGCAGAGTTTCTGGTTCAAGAACTTCACCATGGCGCCATGCCGGAACATCTCGTCCTATCAGCCGCTGCACTTGTGGATCACCTGCTACTGCGGAACTGGGATCAATTGGTTTGGCAGCGCGACATGGCTCGGCTCGAACAATTCCTGGCGGTAGCGCCTTTTCAGGACCGCAAGCTCGCCGCAAGAGCCTTACACTGGCGACGGTTTGCGTTCAGACTGCCCGCGGGACTCGTCCATTCCGGTTGGCGGATGGGAAAACGACTGCAGCGGATCTTCGGGCCGCCGGAGAAGCAGGGACAATGGCTCGTCCACCGCAGGGCGCCTTGCGTTCATCTTTAAGCGAGCGTAGTTCCTGGTTACTTCTTGCTGCGCGACGAGGTCTTGGGTTGGAAACGCTTGGCCCAGGTCGCAGGGTTGGCGATCGAACCAGGAGTATCTCCCGTGCGCGGGACGATCGCCCATTTCGGGTTGCTGTTTAGCAAGTCCTGTTGCGGATACCTTTTTTTGAGCCAATTGTATCCGTCGAGACCAGTCTTGCCTCCATTGCCCTGCAAATCCGTTAAGAAGCTGCCGACACTCAAAGCGATGTAGCCGTAGCCGAATTCAGCAGCTAACTTTCCCGTTTGTTGAAAGTGCGTGGATTTCTGCTTGGCCTCCCTAAAACCTGCCAAGACCTCACCCCAATTTTGAAACGCAACCCCCGCCGCCGGGGATGATGGCATCACATACGCATCGATCAAGTACGGATTGAAGCTGGGATCCACCAGTTGGTTCACCAGGAATAGGCCCAGATGGGTTCGAATTGGGTCGCCAGGAAAGCCGAGTTCGCTCATCAGCCCATACGGCAAGATGGCGACGAACGTTTGCCACGCTTGGCCCTGAGAGTAGGATTTGGAACCGTCGACGTTCTGATCTGTCGGCGAGACATTGGCGCTCGTGCGATCCGACCAGAAATAGAGGGGATTGCCACGCTTGCTCGACTCGACTTCATTCCCGAATTTCCAGACAGCCGCGCGGCTGGGGTCTTTGGCCAAGTCGCTACCGTGGATGCCGAGCCGTCCTTCCTGCGCCACCACATTGTTCAAAAGCTTGTCGGTAAAATAGAGCTTTTCAACAGATCCGTCGGGCGCCATGAGGGAAGATTGCAGCACGCTACGCATCATCCAGCCGAACGCGCGTTCATTCTCGCTGCCGTGCATGATGGCGAACGATTCGAAAGGGGCGGACTCACGAACGCCTCTACAGTAAAAGCAATTCGAAGGCGTCCCCTGCGAAAGGTTCCATGCCGACCAGAAGTAGAGCTCTTCGAGGTAATACCAATCGCCGAACAGGAGATAGGCGATGTAGGTGAAGCTCGCCTGGTGCGCCGCATCGGCAGTCCAGCCGGCATAGGTGACCTTGTCGGTGAACACCGGCTTGTCATTGCCGGTCGAGAACGGGAGTCCGCCCTCACGCGAGCAAAAGCCCGGCCGGGCGTCCACTGAGACGACTCTTCCAAAGGCTTTGTTATTTTCCTGATCGTCGGACAGTACGGTAAACGGCCGATCCGGTCGCGATTCCCGGAAATGAATCGGCACATAGCCGCTGACCTCCGCGCAACTCTTCACTACCTGTTCCAACTTGTGGTCGAAAGTGTAGAGATACCTCATGTCCCAGCGAGTGAAAGGACCCAGATCGCCTCTTCCTCCCGTGGTTGGAAAGTATTTCGCGTATAAGCAGGACCCGCCCAATTCACCCTTGTCGGTTTTTTGGAAAGCGTTTAGTTCATCCCCAACGGCCGAACCGCTGAGAGAGATCGACAAATCAAAATTCGGAAGAGCCCGGGATTGGATCAGGTACGGCAGGTTGTGATCTACCAGGAGCGGGGGAAGCGCTGGGCCGCTCCAAAACGTCTTCCGCCAGCGGGACCTGGCCGCGTGCAGAAAGTCCTTCTTCTCAAAGACCGGCGCCGGATCGCGCCCAGTCTTGAGAACCACGGAATAATTGAGATCCTGCAGCCGGTCCATCCAGGTATTCTCCGCGATGAACTCGACTTTCACGCCTGGCTGTCCGGTATAGAAGGTCAGCACGAAGATTGGATGGAAGCTTTTCACGCCATTCCAATCCAGGTCGTGTTTCAGGCCGGTTCCCTTCTCCTCGACGATGACTTGCGTGACGAGAGGACCGCTCAGCCAATAACGGAAGTTGCCTTCGGCCAGTAAGTCCCGCACACTGATCGTTCTGGCCGGTCCGTCGCCCGAGCTGATTTCGAAGATCGCGTTGAGGTTATAGTCATTCGACAACATCGCTTCACGGGTCAAGCCAGGTGCGGGTTTGGATGGCTCCCGGTTCGTAAAGCCCACTTCCGCCGAACCGCCGGAGCCCAGGGTGATCGGAAAGCTGAGGATCGCATGCTGCACGGAGCCATCGGGCCATCGTGTTTTAATATCGGCTTGCGTCGGCGCCGGCTGGCCATCGACAACCGCGCCGGGAACGCCCGGAATCTCACCCGCCGTAAAGAACCTCGAGATCTGGAACGGCATGTTGGAGACATCCCGGGTTCCACCCGGCGAAGTGACGTGTACCGTATTCGGAACGCTCGCCGCGCCCGCGCTAACCGGTGTTTTCAGAAGACGAAATGGGCTTTTCGAAACAACCGGCACGGCGGGCGTGGCCCCACGGCGAGGCGGTTGCGCCCAGCCAATCGTTTGCATGACAGCGGTCCCAAGCAAAAAGAAATGGAATGGTTTGCGGTAAACCTTCATAGATTCATTCCACGCGCGACGCACCACGAATCGTACTCGCCAACGCAAGCGCAAATCCCTGCACATAGGCGGACGGCCCATACTCTTGTGGATGCGAACCCAACCCCGGACACTCACAGAGTGCGCCGGTCAGCACACCGTCTTCCTGCACGTACCCCGCAAGCGCCTGCGCAGCCTTTCCGGTCATTGCGGCGAACCGGGCTGCGGGCACAAGATCAAGTTCCATGGCCCGCTCCGCGCAGTAGGCGATGATGGCGGTCGCGGAACTGTCCTTTGCCGACCGGACATTGCCCGGAGACGCGAGCCACGCCCAGTCACCCTCGGGCGATTGAAGTTCCGCGAGGCGCGCCAGGGCCTTTAGAAATGCTTCGTGCAGCGGCGCGTAATCCTCGGCTGATGGGTCCAGAAAAGCCAGAGTTTCCACCAGCCCCAACAGGAACCAGCCACAGCCTCGCGACCAGCCGACCAAGCCTCCCGGCAGCCCCATCTCATACCAATAGCCGTGAAAAGGCAGGTTGGAGGTCCGGTCTACACCCAATGCCAGAAACTCTTTCGCCTGTAGCAGCGCGGCGTCCCTTGCGTCCAGCCGCTGGGTCCAGCGCCAGTGGCGCATCATCGCAGGGCAAACCATTGCCAGGTTGTCCACGAGGATCACTGGAGGCGAGGTCTGGCTCCAGAGGAAAGCGCCCGACGGCGCACGTTTCAGCGTCGCGAGAGCGGAATCACAAAGCAGGGCGGCGGCTTTTCTGTAGTGGGCATCCCCGGTGACCTCATGCATGTCATACAGGACGGTAGCCAGCATAAGCTGGTCCACGCGCTGCAGGGGTTCTTTGAGCTTGCCCTCCGCATCGACCACCGAGGCAAAGTATGCGGCAAGTTCCGGGGGGACCGTCGTCACGACTCGCTTGCGCATCGCGGTGACGGCACCCCACGCGAGCAGTGCATGCCCGTGCCCGGATCGAAGCGGAAGCGGCGCCGATCCATTTCGAATCCAGCGGAGGATTCTGCTTCCCCTGGGCGTAGCGGCGAGCAACACCCGTGGTTGTGAGAGGCCCTCGATTGTAGCGCCCAATACCTTGACCCTAACCTTATCGTTCCATTCACGCCAGGGGCGGCGAAACCCGTAAAGTTTGTCCTCCACCTCAGGCCAGACTTCGTAAGCGAGCGCGGCGGCGGCGGCAATCGCAAACAGGATCAGGAAAAAGAGGACGCCAAGGGCAAGCATCGCTGGGCTGTTTCGCTCTCACCCTCGACGCGAACCGGATGGCGAAGTAGCCTCGAGCAGCGGCTCGGCGAACGTTCGCAGCGTCGCGGTAAAAGTCGCACGCAACTCCGCCTTGCGCGCCCGGATCTGCCTGGCTACCGCGTCGCGTTCCGCAATCATCGTGACGACAGCCTTCACGATCGCGTCCTCGGTGAGCCGGCCGGGGTCAAGCAGAAACCGCTCTGTACCCAGCAACTGCAGAAAGCCGCGGTTCTTGATGTCGTAGGCGACATTGACGCATGGCGTCCCGGCGTTGGTGCTGAGAATCGCGGAATGCAGCATCCCGCAAAAATGGACGGTTAACGAGGCGTATCGGAGCAGCGTCTCGCGAGGATCGCCGCTCACGGTCTCAACCGCCACGCCAGACCACCCGAGCAGCTTGGGAATCACGGCTTCGGCGTCGGAATGTTGAAAGTACACAAAGCGGCAGCCGGTTTTGTCGCGCAGGGTCTTCAGCGCACCCGCGTAAATCGGCAGGTTCTTCGCGAGCATGGACTCGGAGAACGGTCCATGAAACGGAAAGTTGAGACCAATTACGGGACCCGGATGATCGCTCGACTCTCGAGGGGTCCGTGGGGCCGCATCCAGAAACAGCGCCGAGTCGCCCGCCAGCACCACCGGCTTGACGCTCAGCGACTGCAGCAGCTCGAGCGAACGTACGTCGCGAACCATGCAGAGCGACAGCAGCCCAAGCGATTCCCGCACGATCGCTTCACTGCGCGCGTCAAAGCCGCCGACTTTCGTATCGTGATTCTGCAACACGCAATTCACGCCGATGCCGATTGCGGCAATCGGGCATCGCATGCGGCGCAGATGTTCCACGTCGGCCGCGGGCTGCCGGTTCAGGACGCCCTTGACGTCGTGCTGATAGTACCCGCTGCCTCCAATCACGAAAAGATCGCCGTCGGCGTTCATGCGATCCACCCATTCGGCGGTAAGATCCCCCCAGGCGAGTTCGACGAAATCCACAGGCGCCGGCGAGAATGCCGTGGCTAGCTCCTGCCGCAGCGCGTGACGGATCGCGATGTCCCCGGCGTTGCTGTTGGGGTGCTCGGCGTAGTTGTATTGCCGGCACTTGAACTGCCCCAGCAGCCTCCAGGCGAGCATGTCGCGCAAACGCGCGAGCGCTGCCTTCGCCCTTCCCGAAGCCGTTGCAAATATAGGGCTTAAACGATTGGCCGATTCCTGGCTGATTGCCGAATAGAGATAGATTTTCATCGGGGACTGGAAGGCGCCCGAGCGGTCATGGATCCGCTCTTGGGCTATGATAACAGGTTAGGCAGCAGGTCTGGCCGCTTCCGCTTCGGATGCTGAAAAACCCAAACAAATCAAACGCCCTGTGGAATCAGGCCGCTCTGTATCTGGTGGGCAACCTGTTGAGCCGTGCGGTCGGGTTTTTGATGATTCCCGTCTACACGCGCAAGCTGACAACAGCTGACTACGGACTCGTAGAACTACTGGAACTCTTAATCCAGATCGTTTCGCTGACCATCGGCTTGGGGATCTTTGGCGGCGCGATGATGTTGCGCTCCTATCACGCGGCTGAAGGCCGCGACGAACGCGGTAAAGTCGTTTCCACCGCGCTACTGGGCGCGCTGCTGTTCAATACCGGCATTGTACTGATCGCCGGGTTCGCCAGCCCCTGGCTTGCGGTCAAATGGCTGGGCTCCACCGAGTACACGCGTCTGCTGCAAATGTCGTTTCTATCGATGGCGTTCGCCAACTGCATTGAGGTCGGGCTGTCCTATTTGCGCGTCACCGGACGGGCGATCTGGTTTCTTACGCATTCCGTCCTGTCGCTGGTGATTTCGCTATCTATCAACATCTGGACCGTGGTCTTTCTCAATTGGGGCGTGTGGGGAATCGCCACCAGCAAGCTCGTCGTCACCTCGGCTGGATTCATCGGATGCTTGTGGCTAGTCTTTTCCGAATGCGGCTCGGCGTGGAGGCAGAGCCTGGTTCGCGAGATGTTCCGCTTTGGCGCGCCGCTGGTGATCTCGAACGTTTCCCTGTTCGTCATTCACTTCGGAGACCGGTTCTTTCTGCAGCGTTTCACGAGCCTCGGCGAAGTGGGCATCTACTCGTTCGCCTACCGCTTTGCGTTCCTCATCACATTTCTGGTGGGCGAACCCTTTGGTCGCGCCTGGAACGCAACGTTCTATGAATTCGTCGGCGCGCCGGAATGGAAAGAACAGATCCGCTTTGTCGGCCGCCTGCTGGTTGTCGCACTCGCAACGCTCTGCATCCTGCTCACCCTCTTTGCAAAAGACATCGTGACAATCATGGCTGGCCCAGCGTTTCAGAGCGCCGCTACTGTGATTCCCATCGTGGTGTGCGCCTACGGCCTGCGCGAACTCGGCGATTTCTTCCGCACCATGCTCTACGTGAACCGTAAAACGGGCAGCATAGGCTGGGTTGGCGTGGCTTGCGCTGTGGTGAACTGCATTTTGAACATCGTGCTGATGCCCAACTACGGCATGATGGGCGCTGCATGGTCCACACTGCTGACTTGGAGTTTGTATCTGGTGTTGCTCTTCGTGCTCGCCGAACGGGACCAGAAGATTCAGTTCCCGGTGATGAATACTTTGCTGTTTGCCGCAGGCAGCGGATCGATTGCCGTCCTCGCGGCGATGTTCGAGCCTTCGATCCTATGGACCAGCCTGTTGTTGCACTCGACCGCCTTCTGCGCCTTCATCGCAATGGTGTGGCGCGCCGGCTATTTGAGCTCCCGTGAAACCCGGTGGATCTCCCAACAACTGCTGGAGAAACTGAAGCGAGCCAGAACGCTGCTTCCTGGCGCCGCTTAGTTCGCTGAAACCATGGCCGCCGCAACACTCAAACACTGGATCTACAAACTCGGCGTGCTGTCGTGGTGGCACCGTCTGCGAAACCGCGGCACGTTAACGGTGGTGATCTTTCACCAGGTGGCGCCGGTTCCACCCGGCGAGGCATGGCCTCCCTGGACCGTCCCGCCACAGTTTTTCGAACAGTGTCTGCGATTCTTTCGCAAGCACTACACGCCGGTTGGCTTGTCCGAGGTTTTGGAGGCCGTTACCGAAGGCGGAAAACCGCTGCCGCCGCGGGCGTTGCTGGTGACATTCGACGACGGTTGGGCGAACAACTTCGAGGTCGCGCAGCCCATCCTGCAGCGGCTGGAAATCCCCGCAGTGCTTTTTACGGTCGCGGGCATCGAGAACGGCCGCCAATGCTGGCAGGAACCCCTTTTGCAGGCCTACTTCGCGGGAGGCTTCGATGACTCGCAGCGCGCTGCGATTTGGCGGCGCCTAGGCGAACCCTCCGCTGCCGACGTGAACCGCCTGCTTGCGAGGCTCGAGAATCTGCCGCCATCCCGCCGCCAGGAACTGCTTTCCGCTGCCGGCATCGAACTATCCGCCGCTCCGTCGTCCCCGGTGATGTGGACGGCGTCCCAACTCGAGGCTTGGGCATCGACCAACGGACTTGCCATCGGATCGCACGGACTCACCCATCACCCATTGACCCTTGTCGCGGACGCGAAAGGGGAAGCTGCGCAGTCCCGCACCCGGTTGGAAGCGATCCTGTCGAAAACCAGGCACGGACTGGTGGAATCCATTTCAGCGCCGCATGGACTCTACGACGACCGTGTGCTGGACGCCTGCGCGAGCGCCGGCTATCGAACCGTTTTTACCAGTGATGCTATCCTGAACGTCGTTGAGGGTGGACGCCCGTCAAACCTGCTCGGCAGAGTCGAACCGGCCGTACCCTACTTCGCGGATTCGAGGGGCAATCTGATTCCGTATCGCCTCGCCGCTCTGTTATTCTTTCTCCCCAAAAGGAATCTGACGCCATTCGCACCGAAACGCTCGTAGCCCGTCCCAACGCACTCAGTCCCGAACTGCTGCAGAGTTGGCGTGGTTTCTGTCAGGCGTCGCCACAGTATTCGCATGCGTTCCTGTCGCCCGATTATGCGCTGGCGCTCGACCGCGTGCACGATGGATGCCGCGTCTGTGTAATCAAAAGGGACGGCAAGCCGGTTTGCTTTTTCGGATTTCAGTTCGCCGGCGGGTTGCAGTCCAAAATACTCGGGTGGGGAGACGTGCTGGGCAGCCACATGACTGACTATGCCGGCATCGTAGCGGAACCCGGCTTTCGCATCGATCCCACCGCCCTGCTTCGCGCCGCCGGCCTCACGTACTTGCTCTTCACACACTTTGACGAAACCCAGGCGGAAGCAGGACTCGAGGGCGAGCAATTGGACGCCGGATTGCTCATCGATCTCAGCCAGGGCGCTACGGCGTATTGGGAAGATCTGCTGGGGCGCGATCGGGATTTTGTCAAAGACACCGAGCGTCGGCAGCGGCAGCTCGAGAAGCTGTGTGGAACCCTGCAGTTCACCTGGCGGCAGCCGCCGAGTCCGGAAGGGGTGGCGTCCATTCTCGCGCGCAAGCGGGAGCAGTATCACCGGACGGGCGTGGGAGACGCGTTTGAGGCCGACTGGTCCAGGGAATTCGTCACGCAGCTCGCGGCAACGCAAAGCGACGAGTGCGCGGCCTGCACCGCGGAACTGTACGCCGGGGAAACATGGGTCGCTTCTCACTTCGGGCTCCGCTTTCGCGATCGCCTGCATTACTGGTTTCCGGTCTATAACCCCGAATTGCAGCGTTACTCGCCGGGCCGGCTGTTGGTCAAGACCATTATCGAAAAGAGCGACGAACTCGGCCTGCGCATCATTGACCGGGGCGCCGGGGAATCGAAAGCCAAGCAGGATTTCGCCAACGGACGCCATCAGTTCCAGCGCGGTGTATGGTGGCGGCCCGGGCTGAGGTCGCTCGCAGTGCGGGCGATTCAGGCGCGGCGCTGGCGCTTGGAGGAATCGGAAAAACGCAAAAAGGCAGAAGCTGAGGCAGCGGCTGCCCCGACAACCGAGGGTTAGATGGCGACCGCGCAAGTTTCAGGCAGCCAGGCGACGAACTCCTCGATACCCTTCTCAAATGGGACTTTGGGCTCGTAACCCAACACTCTCTTGGCCTTCGAAACATCGGCATACGTGATGGGCACGTCGCCGGGCTGTTCCGGCTGGCGATCGAACCGCGCCTTCATCTGCAATTTGTCTTCAATCGTGGAAACAAGCCTCGCGAGCGTGATCGGATTCGAATTGCCGAGGTTCATTACCTCATGCTTGCAATCGAGAGGAATCGCCCGCATGATGCCGTCTACGATATCCGCTACATACGTGTAGTCCCGCGCCGTGGAGCCATCGCCGAAGAATGGAATCGGCTTGCCTTCGCGGATCTTTTCGGCAAACTTGCGGATCGCGAGGTCGGGGCGCTGCCGGGGACCGTAGACCGTGAAGAAGCGCAGACAAACGGTGGAAAGACCGTACAGATGCGAGTACGAAAAGCAGTATTTCTCGCCCGCCAGTTTCGAGACCGCATATGGCGACACCGGGCAATCGAGCGGATCGTCCTCACGGAACGGAATTCGCTTCGAGATGCCGTACACCGAGCTCGATGATCCGAATACGAATTTGGGCTTCCGGGCCAGCTTGCGGCACGCTTCGAGCAAGTTGAGGGTTCCGATCACATTGGCCTGCTCGTAGAGCACAGGCGCAGCGAGCGACGGGCGAACCCCTGCCCGGGCGGCGAGATGGACCACCGCATGCGGCTCGAAGTTCGCCACGACTCGCGCCACTTTCGCACTGTCGGTGATGTCGAACTCGAAAAACTCGAAACTGCCGGCCTGTCGAATCTCCGCCAGATTGGCCCGTTTCGCATCGGGCGCGTAAAAATCGTTCAGCTCGTCGATGATGGTCAGCCGGTGGCCTTCCTTCAACAACCGCTCGCAAAGGTGGGACCCAATAAAGCCCGCTCCGCCTGTCACTAAAACTCGCATTGTTTTACCGGTTCACCCTGAATGTCGATTGCATACGCGTCACTACGTCGGAGGCGACATTGTGCCAGGAACGGCGTCCGCCCCATTCCGCAATCGCTTTCCGGTCCCATGGCCGTTCGAGCGCCTCGCGCAAGGCGGGCGTCAGATGTTCGACGGCGTTGCTCGGAACCACATACCCATATCGGCGGTCCGGAAGCATATCAGGAGTCCCCCCGATGTCGGTGGCGATCACCGGGCATCCGCAGGCGAGTGATTCCTGTACGACATTCGGCCAGCCCTCGCGCGTACTGGCGAGCACCAGCATGTCCGCGGCATTCATCAGCTTTGCGACGCGCTGCTGCGGCTGCCGCCCGAGAAAATGCACGAACCGCTCCACGCCAAGTTCAGTGACAAGGCTCCTCAGATTGTCTTCGAAACGCCCCTCGCGGCCCGCTTCGCCGGCGATCACAACGTGCACCGCCGGAGTTCCGGCGCCACCGCCGGCGGCGGAGGCCCGTTCCCGAATCTGGTGCGCGGCGCGGATGAGCTGATGATGCCCTTTTCGTTCGATCAGGTAGCCGACCGAAAGGATGATGCGGGCGTTCGGCTCCGCGCCGATCTCGCGCCGCAGCTGCTCGCCGTCCGCGGCAGAATTGTTCTGCCTGAAAACCGTGGTGTCCACGCCGTTTGGAACCGTGTATACATCCTGTTCCGCGACTCCTCGCGAGACGGCCCATTCCGCCAGACGCCCGGATACCGCGAACACGATGGCGGCGCGGCGCAGGGCCCAGTCGGTCCAGCGGCGAATCCCAGCGGACTCCGCATGCATCGGCTCATTGCCGCGCAGGGTCATGGTGAAGGGGCGGCCCGTCCACTTGGCGAGAAACCCCGCAGCGATACCGTTGGGGTAGGCGAAATGCGCGTCGAGCACATCGAAGGGATATTCCCTCTGGATCTTGCGAATTCGGCCACGAAGCTGCAGCGCGAGGACGTACGGATTCAGCAAGCCGCCGCCCGGAGGATACCACCAACGCGGGTGCGCGACTTGCAGGCTGCCTTCCTGCCGCTGCCCGGGAATTGTGCTCGCCGCGGACCAACCCTTGCCTACACGGATGCTGCCATAATCGACAAGCGGCACCGGGGCAATCACACGAACCTGCGCCAGCTTCGACATTTGGTCCAGGCGCCGGTGCACGAAGATGCCGAGGTTGGGTTCCAATGGATTCGGGTAGCAGGTGCTCAGCGACAGGATCTTCAATTGCGGCGCAACGGCGCCGCCGGCCGCGGAGGAGGCTGCCTGAGAGGGGGTCGAAATGGGGCCGTTTGCTACCATTGAATCGTGGGGCCACAAGCGGCTGAAAACAACCGGATTCTACTCATTAGTTATGTGTTTCCACCGGCCGGAGGGGTCGCCGTACAGCGGGCTCTCAGCCTCGTTCGTTATCTGCCGGAAAACGGCTTCAAGGTCCACGTTCTGAGCTGCAGCAACCCCGCGGTTCCGACCATGGATCCGAAGTTGCTCGAGCGCATCCCCGAAAGTGTTACGGTACACCGGGTTGCAAGTCCTGAGGTACCGTTCGCCATTCGCAAAAAAATCTGGGGTCTGCTGGGCGGCGGCAAGAACAAGCCAGCGTCGCCTGCGAAACCAGCAGAAGCCGGCTCCGCGACCCGATCCAAACCGTCACTCTTGAATCGCAGCGTCCAGGCGTTGATGCAGCAGATCTTCTGTCCCGATCCGGAAATCGTCTGGAATCCCTTTGCCGTGCGGCGGGCGCGAAAAATCGTCGAACGGGAAAAGATCGATACGATCCTGGTCACCCTGCCGCCATTTTCGAGCCTGCTCGTGGCGTTACAACTGAAGCGCGAATTCCCGCACATCCGGTTGATCGCGGACTTCCGCGACGAGTGGCTGGGGTACTACCTCAACACGTTTCCGTTTTTTCGCGCCGCCAACATCCGGCGCGCCGCGGTTCGGATCGAAAGGCGAACCGCCGAAGAGGCGGATCTCATCGTCGCGGTCACGCCAGCCGTACAGAATCTGATGCGGGAGCGCTATCCCGATCTGCCGCCGCAAAAGTTCGGGCTTATCCCCAACGGTTTCGATCCGGAATCGCTTGCAGGCTTTACTCCTAGGGCTCGCAGCTGCGAAGAACCGAAAAGCGTGGTGATCGGTTACGCTGGCACGATCCACAACACCAGCACGCCTGTCCAGTATCTCGACGGCCTCGACGCTCTGCCAGAGGAGCTCAGCTCGCGAGTCGAAACCCGCATCATCGGCCGCGTGACCGAAGAGCAAGCCCCTTTTCTCGAAAACCGTAAGACGTCGATCCGGCGTTTCGGTTTCTTGCCGCAATCCGAGTCGTTCCGCTTGCTCGAAGAGGTCGACTACCTGTTGCTGATCGAACAGCACGGGCCGACGATTCCCGGCAAGCTGCTCGAGTATCTGGCGCTCGGCAAACCGATTCTGGCCATCGGCGCCGATGGCGGCGAAGTAGCGCGAATCCTGCGCGAAACCGGAAGTGGCTGGTCTGCCGATCCGGCTAAACCGGCCGACGTCAAAGCAATGCTCGAAAAAGCTGTGCGTGGCGCCCTGGCCGGAACAACCGCCTTGCAACCGAACCGCGCCTTGATCGAGCGTTTCAACCGGAGAAATCTGACCCGCGAATACGCCGGCCTGCTGCGGGGCGGCGCGGTGTCCAACTGAAGAGAAATCTGGTAGGCGGAGCAGGAATTGAACCGTACAACCTCCTCCATGTGTAAGAGGCGCTCTACCGTTGAGCTATCCGCCTGTGTCGTGAAAATCGGGGAATGAACCGGAACGCTGCTACTTTTTCTTGCGGTTGCTGTCCTTGCCGTAGTAGTAGCCGTCGTAGTTGCCGTAGTAATAATAACCGGCGGTTTTGGCGAGCCACCAGTCCTGGCTCGAATTGAGGATCACACCGAGCCGCTTGTCGGGGCCGACCGACTCCATCGCCTTCTGAAATGCTCCACGATTCGAGTGATCCTGGCGGACGACGAGGATGACGCCGTCGCAGTATTCCTGAATCAGGTCGTAATCCGCCACCGCCGCCACCGGAGGGGCATCCACGATGGTGTAGCTGAAGCGCCGCCGGAAGATGTCGATCAATGCCGGCCAGGCCGGCGAATCGAGCAGTTCCGCGGGGCGATCTTCAGGCTCGCCGGCAGGAAGGACGTACAGGTTTTCGAACTTCTCGATCCGAACCAGCGCCGAGCGCAGCGACGCCTTGCCGCGCAACACTTCGCCAAGGCCGGGGCTTTCGTCGATGCCAAGCGACCGGGCGACGCTCGAACGGCGAAGATCGCCATCCACCAGCAACACACGGCTGTCGTCCTTGAGCGACAAAACCCCCGCCAGATTGATGGCGTTGAATGTTTTGCCGTCGCCAGGGCTACCGCTGGTGATGGTAATGACCTTGGGCCGCCGCGGATGCTGCACGATTCTGGTGCGCACCATGCGGTATTGCTCGGAAGCCTTGCGGTGCTGGTCGTCAAACAGCAGCACAGGCGAGTGTGGATGCAGCGAGACCGTGCGAATGGCAGATGCGACGCCAGGCTCGATCGCGGTTCCAGCGGAGCGGTAAATCGCTCTGGATTCGTGGTGGTGCTGATGCTCGGAGGCGTGGTCGGCCATGGCCACATATGGTCCGGCAACCTGCTCGCCGCGGCTTTCATCGCCGTAGACGCGAGCGAACGTCTCGGTAAACGGCGACTCCTCAGCCGCGTCTTGAAACCCGTTTGTGGTGACAGGGCCATCGGCATCTATATCGCCTCCGGTAGACCCCGGAGGAGCATCGCCAACCACCTTGCGGACAATATCGGCTGTTTCCCCGCCGGCTCGGCTGAGGGCATCGAATATCCTGCTCATCTCGTCCCTCTCATTTACTTTGACGAATCCTTCCGGAAACGTGAGGCCCATTGGCCGATAACGCTTCCGTTTCGTACGGCGCCGCTCGAACCGCCGGCGGCGGGCGCCGCGTGCTGATCGTCGTCGTCCTCGAGAACAGACGCCAGGGGCGGTTGCGGCGCAGGGGAGGAGGCAGAAGCGGCATTCGCCATCGCACTGCTGCTGCTACCGCCTCCAACCGAGGTTTCCCTGACAAGGATCGGCCGGTTACCCGGAACCAGGGGCCGCACTGGCGGCGTGAGGGCAGGAGCGGCTGGTGCGAACAGCTCCTCATCCACCGGAACTCTCTGGGTGGAAGGGGCGTTCAGCGAGAGATCGCCCGCATGCGGCAATAGCGCGCCCTGCGCGACTGGCGGTGGCGGGGCCGGTGGCGGCGGCGCCGGCAGGAAAGCCGCGGCCTTCGATACCGGAGGAACCAGTAGGCGCATATCCCGCGCAATTTCAATCACCATCGGCCGGTCCACAGCGCGCTTACCGGCGCCATAGGCGAGGAGAAGCCCGTTGTCGCACAGCGCGTTGATTGTGCGGGGAATGCCTTGCGAATAATGCGCAATCGCGGAAATGGCGCCCGGCAGAAAGGCAAGGTCGGTAGTGGCGCCTGCCTTGCGCCAGCGGTGCAACATGTAGGAACCGACTTCGTTCGGAGACTGCAATGCCCGCAGACTGACGCGAATCGCGATGCGCTGTTTCAACTGTCGAAGTTCATGACGTTCGAGGGTCTCGTCCAATTCCGAGTGACCGGACAGAACGATCTGCAGCAGCTTGGTGTCGGAGCTTTCAAAATTCGTTAAAAGGCGGATCTCTTCGAGCAGCTCGGGCGTGAGGGTGTGGGCCTCGTCGATGAGTAGAACGCTGATGCGCCCTTCGCTATGGTTGTCAATCAGGAAATCATTGAGTCTCGCCAGCCGTTTCGGCTTCGAGTTCGGGATGTCGGGCATTCCGAAATCGAGCATCGCCAGCTCGAGAAATTCCTCGGACCTCACCGTTGGATTGACGATCAGACTCGACGCTAAACGGTCAGGCGAGATCTCACTCAAGACCGCTCTTAGAAGGGTCGATTTGCCGGTTCCCGATTCCCCGGTCAGAACAACGAAACCGCGCCGGTCGAGAATACCATGGAGAACACCCGCAAAAGCCTCACGGGTCCGGGGCGCGGCATAAAGGAACCGCGGATCCGGACTGAGAGTAAAGGGCGCCCTCTCGAGGCCAAAATAGGTCTCGTACATTGAATTCGTTACTTGCTTACTATCTTATCGCGTTTTACCAAGTACTACTGCAGGGTAAAGTGCAAAGCCTTCCGGCGAATCTGTCAAAAGCCTGCGCAGGGCCGGACGGCCCACCAATGGACCAGAAACTCGATTCCGTTGCTCTGTCCGGCTCCGTTGCGCAGGCGAGTTCCTCAGAAGCGAACAGGGATCGGCTTGGCGATCCACTAATGGACGAGAAACCCTCGACGCCGATCCCGTTGTTCGCGAGTTCCTTAGAAGACAGCCTCAATCCCCCGAACTTGCGGGGGTGAGAACGCCTGTTGCCTTGGCTTTCTTGTCTTTCTTGGTAGCGCCTTCCGGGGTAAGCTCGATTACAGGAATTCTGCCAAGCAGCCAAATATCCGGTGGCAACTCCCACTCTCCAAGCACTACGTTCTTGCGGAACTCCATCGCAACGCCAGCAACCAGCGCGATTACGACGGCGAGAAAACAACCGAGCCCATACAGTACCGGCCGGTTCGGTTGAAACGGCTTGTCCGGAGCGCGGGCGACGTCCAAAACGGTGAACCGCTCCGATTTCTGGCGCCGCTCGAGATCTTCGGCAGTGTTGGCCGTGAAACTCTTTTGCAGCAGGGTATCGTAGGCGCGTTTCGAAACTTCGTAGTCGCGAGTCACGGAGATCATTTCCTGTTCGTTGACCGGAAGCTTCGCGAGCACGCCCTGGTAGCGGCCGAGCTCGCCTTCGATCCGCCGCTTATCCTGCTCGCGGCCGGCAAGTTCCTGGTTGATCAGCCCGAGTTGGGCCTTCAGCTTATCCACCCGTTCGCGCTGCTGCTCGAGGAGCACCGCGCTTTGCGCCGAAACCTTTGGAGCTTCCGGATCGCCGGCTTTCGGATCTCCGGCGGCTGGGGCTGGGGCAGGCGGAGGCGTCGGCTTGCGCGCGGCAAGTTCCCGCTCCCGGTCCTTTGCTTCCTGCAGGCGAACCCGCTCCAGTTCTGCGCGCACCGCACGAACTTGCGGATGCTGCTCCGTATATCGCCTTCGGGTCTGAT
>JACXTT010003062.1_pt1 | contig 26127 bp, 19 predicted proteins | sample 9270951 | NCBI WGS metagenome assembly JACXTT01 (sample SAMN15532306, study PRJNA645909) | rock metagenome | isolation source: weathered quartz diorite | place: Puerto Rico | collected 2017-06-21
TCACGGAACCTGCTTCCGGTGGCATCAAGCGCAGACAGACCATTCGCGATGTCGTAGACAACTTCTTCAAGTTCCATTCCAATCGCGTCTCAATGAGCTCTTCCTGACACCTAAGACCTGACACCTAAGACCTAAGACCTGCCGTTCTACTCCCACTCAATCGTTCCCGGCGGCTTCGACGTAATGTCATAGACGACCCGGTTCACACCGCGGACCTCGTTCACGATCCGGCTTGAGATGGTCTTCAGCACTTCATACGGCAGCGGCACCCAGTCCGCAGTCATGCCGTCCTCAGAGTGCACCGCCCGGATAGCACAGGTGTAAGCATAAGTGCGCTGGTCCCCCATCACGCCCACCGACATCACCGGCAGCAGGACCGCGAACGACTGCCAGATTTTCTGATAGAGCCCAGCCTTCTTGATCTCGCCGACGACGATCTCATCGCACTCGCGCAACAGGTCGGCACGCTCTTTCGTGACTTCGCCCAGAATCCGCACCGCCAGTCCCGGCCCCGGAAACGGCTGCCGTTGCAGGATGTCTTCCGGCATGTTCAGATCTCGCCCGATCCGCCGCACCTCGTCCTTGAACAAGTCTTTGAGCGGCTCAATCAGCTTGAGCTTCATCTTCTTCGGCAACCCGCCGACGTTGTGATGCGTCTTGATCACCTGCGACGGCCCGCGCACCGACCGCGATTCGATCACGTCCGGATATAAAGTCCCCTGGACCAGCCATTCGACCTTGCCCGCTTCTTTCTCAATCCGGTGCGCCTCTTCGTCGAAGACGGCGATGAACTCATTGCCAATAATCTTGCGCTTCGTCTCCGGATCGGTCACGCCCGCGAGCTTCGTCATGAAGCGCTCTGTGGCATCCACCGCGACCAGATGCAGTCCAAGCTTGTCGCGCAGGTTCTGCTGAACTTTCTCGAATTCGTTCTTGCGCAGCACTCCGTTGTTGACGAAAACACAGGTCAGCCGCGACTTTCCCGACGAATCGCGCAGGGCCCGATCTACCAGCACCGCCGCAACTGAAGAATCGACACCGCCCGATAGAGCGCAAATCGCGTGTCCGTTGCCAACCTGGGCCTTGATCGCGGCCACGGTGGAATCAATGAAATGTTGCCCCGTCCACGTCGGCTGCGCGCCACAAATCTTGAGCGCGAAGTTGCGCAGGATGTCCGCCCCCAGCGGTGTGTGATGCACTTCTGGGTGAAACTGCACTGCCCACATCTTTTCTTCAGCGTTCTCAATCGCCGCAACTGCATTCGGCGTTTTCGCCGTCAGGGAAAATCCGGTTGGCAGTTCCTCGGCGGAGTCGCCATGCGACATCCAAACCGAAAGCACTTTCGGCACGCCCTCGAACAGCCTCGACTCGGCTACCCGCTCAACCGTGGCATGTCCGTATTCGCGTTTCTCGGCCGGGCGCACTTTTCCGCCCAGCGCGTACACCATGAATTGCAAGCCGTAACAGATCCCCAGCACGGGCACGCCCAGTTCAAACACCTTCTTGTCGGAGTGCGGCGCGTCCTTGTCATACACCGACGACGGACCGCCCGACAGCACAATCCCCACTGGCGAGTAGCTGCGGATCTCCTCCAGGCTGGCATTAAAGGGAAGGACCACCGAGAAGACTTTGTTTTCACGGATGCGGCGCGCAATCAGTTGCGAATACTGCGCCCCGAAGTCGAGGACAACAATGGATTGAGTTTCCACCGCTAAATGTCTCAAATCTGAACGGAAGTGTAAAGAGTCTGGAGTCCCGGGTAGAGAGACTGGGAATGAGATTCAGTTTTCGAGGCGCGATCCGCACGGCCGTTACCAGCGTGACTAAAGTGGAGCCGAAGAGTGCCGATGACCCTGATAGAGCAGTCTTGGCCCTCGCCGCTCGACGGACGGATGTGCGTCATGAAAAAGACAATACTTCTGGTAGAGGACAGCAAAGTCCAGAAACTGGCCAGTGAAAAAATTCTCCACAAGGCGGGTTACCTGCTGCTATTTGCCACCGACGGTGAAGAAGCGCTGCGGCTGGCGCAAGAGAGCGCTCCTGACCTGGTCTTGCTGGACCTGATGTTACCTGGGATCGGGGGAGAAGAGGTCCTCTATGCACTGAAGCGAGACCCCCGAACTGAACGGATTCCGGTCATCGTCCTCAGCCGTCTTCCACCAACCAACGCCGCAGAGCTGAAGGCGGGCGGAGCGGCGGCTTATTTTGAGAAGTCGAGACTTACCGACCACGCCGACGGGGAGGCCGCTTTCCTCACTACGATCGATAAGGTGCTCTGCGAAGCTGATGGGCAGAACGCAGCGCGAAAGCATGTGCCGTTGGCCGCCGGTCGTCAATGAGGATGAAGCTGATTGGACACCAACTATGAATAAGATCCTTGCCGGTATCACTTGTTTGCTTGCCTTAGCCGTGAGCACCTGGGGACAGAGTCCTGGTACTACCATCCTGATCGGCGCCGGATCAAGTTTTGCGCTGCCCATTTACGCGAGGTGGTTCGACGACTATCAAAGACTGCACCCCAACCTGCAATTGCGCTATTTGGCTATCGGCTCGGGAGAGGGTATCCACCAGGTGACTTCGGGGGCGGTTGATTTTGGCGGCAGTGATTTACCCATGACAGAGGGAGAAATGGCGGCAGGCAAAGTCATGGTCTTGCACTTCCCAACTGTGCTGGGGGCGGTTGTACCCATCTACAATGTTCCGGGGCTGGAGAAATCATTGAACCTTACGCCACAGGTATTGGCAGGGATATACCTTGGCACCATTCTGAAATGGAATCACCCGGCGATTGCTTCGATCAATGTGGGAGTCATGCTGCCATCAAACGAAATTGTTGTTGTCCATCGTGTCGAGCCGAGCGGCACTACCTATGTTTGGACAGACTATCTGAGCAAAGCCAACCTGAAATGGAGAATGCAAGTCGGCAAAGGCGCGGAGGTCAAATGGCGGACTGGCATGGCCGAAAGAGGGAATGGGGGTGTAGTCGAAGCAGTGAAGCGAACTCGCTACTCAATCGGATATTGCGAGCTGAGCTATGCCTTGCAAAACGACGTCTCCTACGGCCTGGTACAAAATTCAGCGGGGAAGTTCATTCGAGCAGACTCGAAAAGCGTAACCGCAGCAGCGGCGGGCTCTGCTTCTAGAATTCCCGACGACTTCCGAGTCTCCATTACTAACGCCTCGGCCAGCGATGCTTATCCAATTTCAACTTTCACGTGGTTGTTAATGCCCAAGAAGATCGCGGGAGACAAGAAACCGATGCTAATGGACCTTCTCCGCTGGATGCTAACAACTGGGCAGGACTCAGGGGTGGAATCCCTCGGCTACGCCAGGCTGCCGAACACGATCGTCCAAAGGGAACTCGAGGCGCTGGAACAAATCGAGTGATTTGGATCACAAGCTTACACCCGAATCGTCAGCGCACGACAATGTTGACCAGCTTCTTCGGTACCACGATCTTCTTCACAACCTGCTTGCCTTTGATTGCCGCCTGCACTCTTTCGTCTGCCAGCGCGGCTTGCTCGACCTGATCGTTGGTCGCACCTGCTGACACTACGACCACGCTACGCAACTTCCCATTAACCTGCACTGGAATCTCGATCTCGTCTTCGGCCGCCAGAACCGCATTGTATTTTGGCCATGGGGCTTTCAGCAGATTGCTCGTCTCGCCGGTCATTTCCCACAATTCGTGTGCGAGGTACGGCGCAAAGGGAGCGAGCAATAAGACAAGGCTGCGCTGCACCTCGGCCAGCGCAGGCAAGGGAATTTCATATCCTTCGACAATCTCTCCTGTCGCGAGGTTTTGCACAGACATGCTTCCTAGCACCCACCGGCCGGCATCATTGAGCAGCTCCATGATCGCCGAGACGCACGTGTTGAAATGCCAGCGGCCCTGAAAATCTTCCGTAACGCGCTTGATGGTCTGGTGGAGCTTGCGCTGAACGCGACGAGCGGGCACATTCAATTGCGCGGGCAAAGGAGCGCGCCAGGCGGGATCATGCGGCTTCGAATTCTGCTCGACGAAGCGGTACACGCGTCCGAGGAATCGCTGAATGCCTTCGATCCCCGAATCCTGCCAGTCCAGATCGCGATCCGGAGGCGCCGCGAACAGGCTGTACATGCGCGCCGCATCCGCCCCGTAGCGAGCCACCATCTCATCTGGCGACACCACATTCCCGAAACTCTTCGACATTTTCGCGCCGTTTTTGATCACCATACCCTGCGTGAACAACCGAGCCACAGGTTCGTCGTTTTTCACCAGTCCCATGTCGCGCATGAACTTCGTCCAGAAGCGCGAATAGATCAGGTGCAGGATCGCATGCTCCACGCCGCCGATGTACTGATCGATGCCTTCCTCGCCGAACCAGTACGCAATCGTCTTCCTATCGAAGGGCGCCGTGTCGTTCTGTGCGTCGGCGTAGCGGTAGAAGTACCACGAGGAATCGACAAACGTATCCATCGTATCCGTTTCGCGGCGCGCCGGCCCGCCACACTTCGGACAAGTCGTATTCAGAAACTCAGGAACATTCAGCAGCGGCGATCCACCGGTGAGCGTAATATTCACGTTGTCCGGTAAAATCACCGGCAGATCTTTCTCCGCCACCGGCACCACTCCGTCTTTTTCGCAGTACACCATCGGGATCGGCGTGCCCCAGTAGCGCTGCCGCGAGATGCCCCAATCTTTCAATCGAAACGTAACCGTCGCTTTGCCGAAGCCTTTCTCTTCCGCAAACGCTGCCATCCGCTGGAGAGCGACTTCGCAGTCAAGCCCGTTGAACTCCCCCGAATTCACCAGGATCCCGTCCATGGTTGTAAACGGCAGCTCAGGTTCCGCCATCGTCTCTTCCGGATCGCTCGATGCTGGGAGAATGACCAAGCGAATTTCCAACCCGTATTTCTTGGCGAACTCGTAATCGCGCTCGTCGTGCGCCGGCACGCTCATGATGGCCCCGGTCCCATAGTCCATCAGGATGTAGTTCGCCACCCACACCGGCAAGGCCTCGCCGTTAAACGGATTCTTCGCGTACCGCCCGGTAAACGCGCCATGTTTTTCGATCTCGCCAATGTCGCCGACTTCTTTTGCTTTGCGCTGCTCGGCGATGAGCTGATCGACCTTGGCGCGCAAGCCTGCATCCCGCGCCGTCATGTCTTTAACAATGGGATGCTCCGGCGCCAACTGAACCGAAGTTGCGCCGAAAATCGTGTCCACCCGCGTAGTGAAAACCGTGATGGTCGATCCCGCTGGCCCCACCGTTCCGCCCAGATCAAATTCCACCAGCGCACCTTCGCTTCGGCCGATCCAGTTGCGCTGCATGGTGCGGACTTTCTCCGGCCAGCCCTCCAGCTTCTCCAAGTCGCGCAGCAATTCGTCCGCATACTTCGTGATCCGCAGGAACCACTGCTCCAGTTCCCGCTGCTCGACCGGCGTGTCTTCATGCCGCCAGCAATTGCCATTCACAACCTGCTCGTTGGCCAAAACCGTGCAGCACAGCGGACACCAGTTGACTTTGCTCTTCTTCCGATACGCCAATCCCCGTTCGTACATCTTCAGGAAGAACCATTGATTCCAGCGGTAGTACTCGGGCAGGCAAGTCGTAACTTCGCGCGACCAGTCGAAGGCGCATCCCAGACGGTTAAACTGCGTCTTCATGGCCGCGATGTTCGCCAGCGTCCACTCCTTCGGCGGAGTGTTGTTTTTGATCGCCGCATTTTCCGCCGGCAGCCCGAATGCATCCCATCCCATGGGATGCAGCACGTTGTACCCGTTCATCCACATGTAGCGCGCCAACGCATCGCCAATGGCGTAGTTGCGCACATGTCCCATGTGCAGCGCGCCCGAAGGGTAGGGAAGCATCTCCAGCACATAGTACTTCGGCTTGGTCGAGTTGACCTCGGCGGTGTAAAGCGACGGATCACTCTGCCAGCGCTCCGCCCACTTCTGCTCGATGCGCTGCGCGTCATAGCGCTCCTCGCGGGTGGTGGTGACGGCTTTGTCTTCCTGTGCCATAGAAAGTTTCAAGATGCAAAGATAAACAGCTATTTTACAACGGGGACAGCAGCAGCCTCGAGGTTGCCGATTACTCCGTCGCCTTTTCTTCATCGGACGACGCCAAGAAATACTCCTGAACCGCGGGACCAGAACGGTAAAACCATTGCACGGCGAAAAAGAGGACTACCATACGAAGCAATCGGAAGGACAGCGAGATGCGATTAGAGACGCGCAAATATATTGTCCAATCTGTCGTGCCCAACATGTTTTGATGGTGCCAAAGGGAGAACAGGTCGGATGGCAGATATGTTGAGTCACTCAAGAACCAAAACAACAGATAGACAGCCAAGGCTCGGCTGACAATGGTGACCGCTTCTTTCGTGGACATAGGGTCCTCCCGCTCCTCGGAATTAAAACTAGTCTCTGCGGCGGATGCTAGGTCGAAGACCGCAGGCGGGGTTTCTCGCGACTGCGATCTTCACCAATCCCTTCAACGCCTCCACATTTCGCAGATCATCTCCCGGCTCATCAATCGGCGTTTCGGCAATGAACGCAGCGTGCTCCATCCGCGGATCATTCAGCAGGGCTCGGAATACCTCCAACCCAAGCCGTCCGCGACCGATGTGCTCATGCCGGTCGAACCGTGACCCCCGCTCCGCCTTCGCGTCATTGCAATGCCATACCCGCACGTTTGTGAGTCCGATGGTACGATCAAGATGCTTGAACGTCATGTCCCGGTCTTCGGCAGTTACAATGTCGTATCCCGCGACATGAGTATGGCAAGTGTCGATGCATGCACCCACCGGCACGGTTCCGCGCAAGAGTTCGAGCAATTCAGCCACCTGCTCGAACGTGCCGCCCAGGGAAAACTCTGCCCCGGCTGTGTTCTCAATGAGAATCGTAAGCCCGCCGTTGGCAAGGTCCAAGCCCTTGCTAGCGGCTGCGATCGATTCCGCAACCCGGGCCAGACCTTCTTCCCGGCTCGTCCCGCGAAACGATCCAGGATGCAGCACCAGATACTCTGCGCATAGCGCCAGGCCGCGCTCCAACTCGCCACGAAAAGCCGCAATCGACTTTTTCAGAAACGGAGCATTCGCTCCCGCCAGATTGATCAGATAATTGGAATGAATCACCAGCGGCTTCAAGTTGTATTTCCGGCGCAGCTGGCTCATGCTTTCGCATTGATCGCGCCCGAGCGTGTAAGGCTGCCACTGCCGAGGGCTCGTGGAAAAAATCTGAAATGTGTTACATCCCAGTCGGTATGCCCGCTCCGCCGAGTTCTCTACTCCACCCGCGATTGATGTGTGAATGCCGATGCGACGCGACGTCCGTAGCGGAGGTGTCTTCGGCACTGGCCATCTCAAGGGATCTCGATCCAATTCGCGGAAACTAGCCATTCCCAGAATTCTAGATGACTGCCAAACCACGCCAGTAGGCACTGAATTGCCGTCCTCATCTCCCAGAAGTTACACTCAACCTACAAGGTACTTAACCATGCTCATCGTGATGCAGGCGCAGGCCACCGAAGACCAGATCCGCACCGTCTGCGAAAAAGTCGAATCTCTCGGATACCGCGCCCACCCTATGCCCGGGGCGCAACGTACCGCCATCGGCATCACCGGTAACAAGGGGGAAGTTGAATCCGGCACGCTGGAGGAAATGCCAGGCGTGCAGGAAGTTATCCGCGTCTCGAAGCCGTACAAGCTTGTCAGCCGTGACGTAAAGCCCGACAACACGGTTGTCATCTTCCCCGGATCGCCTGTGACCATCGGCGGCCCCGACCTGGCGATCATGGCTGGCCCGTGCGGCATCGAAAGCCGGGAGCAGGCTTTCGCGATTGCCGACCGCGTCGCCCGCGCCGGAGCCCAGTTCTTCCGCGGTGGCGCTTACAAACCGCGTACCTCTCCTTATTCTTTCCAGGGTCTGGGCGAAGAAGGCCTGCGCATCATGTCCGACGTCCGCGACCGCTTCGGCCTGCTCATCGTTACCGAAGCCGTGGACTACGAATCCTTGGACCTGGTCGAGAAGTACGCCGACATAATCCAGATCGGCGCCCGCAACATGCAGAACTTCTCGCTCCTCAAGCGCGCCGGACGCGCCCGAAAACCGGTTCTACTGAAGCGCGGCATCGCTGCCACGCTCGAAGAGTTCCTCATGGCCGCCGAATACATCATGAGCGAAGGCAACTACAACGTGGTCCTGTGCGAGCGCGGAGTCCGCACCTTCGCCGACCATACCCGCAACACGCTCGATCTCAGCGTCGTGCCCGCCGTCCAGCGCCTGAGCCATTTACCGATCGTTGTGGATCCCAGCCACGGCACCGGCAAGCGCAACAAAGTGACGCCACTCTCCCGTGCCGCCGTCGCCGTCGGAGCCGATGGGCTGATCATCGAAGTCCATCACGACCCGGATCGCGCGCTCTCCGACGGCATGCAGTCGCTCTACCCCGAACAGTTCGACGCGCTCATGGTGCAAGTCAAGCAGATCGCAGCGGTGTTGGGCAGGACGATTCCCAAAGCTGCCGCGCCACCCGTTTTGGCGGGCGTGTCGAGACCATCCAATTCCTGATCAGGAGGGAATATGTCGCTTCGCCAATCACAACACAACCCATTCGGCGCGTGGACGGAGCAGGAGTCATGACGCCGAAGTTTTGGAAGTATCTCATCACGAACGGTGACGGTTCGGCAGTCCGCTTCGTTGCTGAACCAGACCGTGACTGGGCCGAGACAGAATTGGAGGGTGATCCGTGCCTTCTCACCTATACAGCAAAGCCACAATTTGAATCCCCCTTGCTCCGCCGTCCTGCCGAAGCAGTTCTGCAGCGGCTACGACGGACTTGGGCTAAACCTACAAAGAATGGAGGTGAACCAAATGCACGATTCCGTAGTAACCATCAACGACACGCATTGGCCAGCGTACCGGAAAGAAAACGGCACGTTACCTGTGCTATAAACGTGCCCTACGCTTTGCGCCCGCTGTGAGCTAAGTCGAGCCTTTTCAATACCGCTTCAAAAGTGCTTCCGTGCGGGCGTCGTCTGTGGCAAGTGATTGATTCGGAAGTGTTCAACCGAAGGCATAAGGCTCCTTGGTTGCCCGTCGTACGACCACTACCAAAGACCTTACTTCACTTACGCGGATCACATTACCAAGAAAACCATCATCCTACGAGGCCCATGCGGCGAAGAAGGGCGAGAAAGCGAGGATCGGAGCGCAGGCTGCCGAGCGTCGGATTTGTCTTTAAGAACGGCAATGTACTAGCCCGTTCCTCGTAGGCCCTGTCCAACCACGCGAAAGCTTGATCTTTGTTTCCGATGCCCGTGTAAACCAGGGCGAAGGCATAGGGCGAAACGTATTGCTCGCGAGCCCGTTTGGTGAGTTCTCTCAATATCTGTAGTGCGTCTGGACGACGCCCTGTGGCGGCATATGCGTATCCTAGTTCTGCCAGGTAGAGCGAGCCGCGACAGGAGTAGGTCACAGCCTTCTTGAAGGCTCTGATGGCTTCTTGCCGCATTCCTTTCTCCCAGTAAACGCGGCCAAGGTCGGCATATTCGAAAGCAGAGTCGGTGTGTATCTCCAGAACCTGCATACATTGCTCGATGGCCTGATCGTACTGGCCACTATAAAAGAGAGCCATCGCCACATTTGATCGGACTGGCACTGAAAAGGGGTCCAAAGCTTGTGCCTGCCGCGCTTCCGCGAGCGCATCCTGAAACCGTCCCCTAGCCAGCCAATAATTCGCAAAGTAAAAATGGCCGACTGCGTAATTTGGGTTGAGTTCAAGTCCGCGCTTGAATTCTTGTTCTGCCGCGGACCAGTTAAACTCGTGGAAATAGGCGTGCCCGAGCGAGATGTGGGGCTCGGACAGCAGCTCATCGCGGCGGAGCGCTTCTGAAGCGGCCTGCTTCGCCTTAGCGGTGGCTTCGATTGTCGGCAGATGGCCGTAATCTTGCAAGGTTAAATAGGAATCAGCCACGCCGGCATAGGATGGGGCGTAGTCCGGATCAATCTCGATGGCCTTCTCGAAGTGCTTGAGGCTTTTCTGCAAGGCATCGAGCGTCCGCTGGTTCCACAGATAACGACCCTTGAGGTAGGCTTCATACGCCTCGGGCGAGATCGATCCTGAGGCTGATACTCTCTGCGCATCTTGCGGAATAAGTTTGATCTGGATCTGACGGGCGATCGTCCGGGCCACTTCGTTCTGTAATGCCAGGATGTCACTGGTATCCCGCTCGTAGCTTTCGGCCCATAGATGAGTCTGATCGCTCACCTGAATGAGTTGGGCAGTAACGCGAACACGCCCGCTTGCCCTACGGACGCTTCCTTCCACAACGTGTGACACCAGCAGTTCTCGGCCAATCTGGTGAATCGTCTTTCGTGTGTTCTTGTACTGCATGGCAGAGGTGCGAGCGATGACTCCAAGCCGGTCAGGGTTTACCCGCCCGAGTTGCGTGATCATTTCCTCGGTCAGACCGTCGCTGAAGTACTCCTGGCTTTTCTGTCCGCTCAGGTTTTCGAAGGGCAGTACGGCCAGCATGACTCTGGAAGACTGCGAGGTTGCAAAGGCTGAAGACGGTCCTTCGACCCGCGCGGTGAATCGGTAGCCCCGCGTGGGCACCGTGCTAATGAACTCCTGCCCGCCAGCGTCGAGAGCTTTGCGCAAGATCGAGATCGTGCGGGTGAGACTGCCCTCTTCTACGAAAGCATCCCGCCAGACTTGCTTCAGCAGGTCACGTTTTTCAATTACGTTGCCGGCGTTCTCGACCAGCAACAGCAAGATGTCTGCAGCCTTGGGCGGCAGTGGAACGGTTCGTTTCCCGCGGAAAAGAATGCGCCCCGCTGGGTCCAGGCGAAAGCGCCCGAAGCTATAGAAACGCCGATCCGCAAGCCCCGTCACAGGCCCCCTGCCATGTCAGGAATTGGTAAGAAAAATATCAGCTTCGGCGAAGGACTTCCAGCCACCTACACCGCTATATGTGGCGGACACGGGATGTGGGGTCGCATGAAATTCGAGTCGCGTAGGCCTCTCTCAATCTCGCCAGGAGGATCTTGTTGCGTTTGTTCCGCTGCTTCTCCTTGGCACAACCATTGCCCAGGAATCTGCGCCGGTAGTACTGTCGGGAGAGGGGCATGTCCCAATTTGTCGTGGCAAAATCAGCGATGCTCCAGGCTGTATTATCGCGCCACGCGCGACGTATTCTCCTGATCCCGACTATCCCGAAAAGGCCCGTAAAGCTCATGAGCGCGGAAACGTGGTATTGCAGCTCGTTGTCGGCACCGACGGCCTGCCCCGCGATGTCACAGTTGTCCGCGGCCTTACCCCCTCGTTAGATAAGGCTGCGATTGATGCCGTCAAGCGGTGGAAGTTCACCCCAGCGTCGAGAGACGGCCAGCCCGTGGCAGCGCAAAATCAATGTGGAAGTCAGCTTCAAACTCTACTGACGAACGCTCCATCTGATAATCTTTTGCCTTCGATAAGGCCGACGCGTCCTTGAGGAAATTCCTTCTACTCGCAGTCCTGCTCCCGTTGCTGGCCGCCGGCGGATGGTGGTATTTCCACGAACGCAGCCTGCCCGCGACCGGCCCGCTCTACCGCGAGTACGCCTACATCACCAACGGCAAGAGCAACACCGTCACCGTGATTGACCTGCGCACGTTTCAGCCGGTGCGCACCCTGCCGGTTGGGACGGAGCCGACGGGCGTCGCTGCCAATCCGAAGCGAAACGAAATTTACGTGGTCAACGCTGGCTCCAGCAACGTCAGCGTGATCGACGCCGAGCAGAACAAAGTCGTTGCGACCATCGGCGTCCACGGACGCCCCTACTTCGTCGACGTTTCACCCGACGGCCACCGCGCCTACGTAGCCAACTCCGGTTCCGCGAACATGTCGGTTCTGGACCTCGACCACCGCACCGTAGCCTCGACCATTCGCGTGGGCGCAAGTCCCGGCCTGGCCCGTGTTTCGCCCGATGGCTCGACCGTCGTTGTAACCAATCGCGCCGACAGCACGGTTTCGCTCATCGATAGCAAGCGCCTTGCCGTGCGCTCGGCGGTTACTGTTTGCCTGAATCCGGAAGATATCGCCATCCTGCCCGATTCCACCAAAGCGTTCATCTCCTGTTCTACGTCCGGACAGGTGGCCAGCATCGATCTCAAGCGGGACAAGCTGCTCGCGCTGCTCGATGTTGGAAAGTCTCCGGTCAGCCTGGCCCTCAAGCCCGACGGCGGTGAGTTGATCACCTGCAACTTCGGCGCCGACAGCATCTCGATCATCGAAACCACGCCCAACGAAGTTCTGAGCAGCTCGCTCATCGGCTCACAACCCGTGCGCGCCGTAGTCTCGCTTGACAATTCCCGCCTCTACGTTTCGAATTTTGGTGCGAACAACATCGCGGTCTACGACATCGATATTGGCAAAGTGATTGCCGTACTCCCCGTAGGCGCGCATCCTGATGCGCTCGCCCTCTCCCAGAGCCAGAACTACCTCCTGGTGCTCAACTCCGGTTCGGGAGACGTAGTCGTAATCCAAAAACGCAAGCCCAAGAAACTGGAGCCATCGGAGTACTCGCTGCTGACCATTATCCCCGTCGGCATGCAGCCTAACCAGATTGTGGTGAAGTCGTTTCTGCTCACCAGGCCGGTGGCCGGACCTTAGAGAAATCGCCTCGCACAAAATTGGACCGAATGTTCCACGTGGAACAATTGCCGTTACTATTATATACGTACATAAGTGTACGTAATAATGCGGCAAGTGGCTTTCGTGGTTGGACTTATGCGGAAGGCTGCCATCGTTCGTAAGCGCGGTGGATCAGGGGGTGACAATCACAGTTAGTGGTCGGGCAAGATGTCGCCACGGGCTAAGGCAACCACTGGATTGAGCCAATGACCGGCGGCAGCGGCAGGTTCTGTTCACTCATCCACCAGGCGGCGATGCGCTCTTCTTTGATGCTGCATTCGACCGCGCCCCCGGTGCGTTCAAGATAGGCAGTGAGGGCGGGCAGGATACAGTCAATGTGGGCACGGGAGCCTTGTGCCGTGAAGATCTCTGACGTGCCATAGGGCTTCGGTAAATAAGCGGCGTAGAGCCCCATTTCCAACAGGTTGCGCAGCAGTTGTGGGGAGGAGCGGTCGCGGTCAACGCTCACGTGGACTTCGCTCTCCCGGAAGGCGCCGGGAGGCAAAAACGTGCGCTCAAGCTTGAACGGTAAAGGCACAGAAGCGTCGAACGGGCGGGAGGGCAGGTCTCTATCCAGCGCCACGAACTCGCCCTCGATGTAGCCCCTCATCGCCTGCGGCGCTTGAGCGTGCCCCACGATTCTGTCAAATAAGGTCCTGAACTCTTTGCTCGTGGCCGTTTTTTGAGTCAGATGATGCGGCGGCTCGTAATGCTCGACACCTTCTGGGTGGCCCGAAAAATCGCTGCGCCAGAAACCGAGATCGAACACGACATACTCTTCTAGTTCCGCCGAAAGGAAAGTTGCGTCAATGTGAACGTGGAATTGGAGCATGGCTCACTCTCTCAACCTCATGCAATGCGGACGCCTTTTCGGGATGCCGCTTCTTGTCATGGTCGCGTACGATGCCATCGAAGATCCCTTTGAACAGCTTCACTAGATCTGGGAATTCGGTGTAAAACCCCTTTATTTCATGCTCCGAGGTGATGTTGTCGGTACCGATGAAAAAGACGAGACATGTATCTTTGTCTCCCTTGTCGGCTATAAGCATTTGTAGCGGCACCTTATTCAAAAACACAACTCGGTCCTGAGACACCGTTTTGCTCTGCCGATACTTATTAGACAATTTTGCCTCGATGTTACTAGTCGTGCTCGCATGCTGTTTCCGAACGATTTCCCGAATGTTGTCTGTGACCGAACCTTTGATGGGTGCTGTGTCCAAAAACCAGGCATCGGGATTGTTTACCTTGGCAAATACAGGCTCCATAAACTTTTCCGCAAAATCGTCGGGATGGATCGTTGCCAGTCTAAAGTCCTCTAGAAAATCTGCCTCTAGCTCAATTTTCCCGTAAAACCTTCTTACGCGTTCTTCTAGGAATTTATGTTGCTCGTCCACCGCTTTAGACGGAAAGTTCTTGATCGCCGCATATTCTTCGATGAATCGCTTGTTGAACGCGTGCACGTAGCCAAAACACGGCGTGAAGTTCAAGATCCAAAGGCGTTTGTGAGCCTTGTCTAACATTTCAAATGCTACAGAAAAAATCTCAGGAAAATCTTCGAGTAACTTTCTCGTGACGTCCTCAATATTTAGGATCTGGTGGCCCAGTGCCGACGACATGTTAGACAGATCTTCTTTACCTTTCTGCATTGAATACCACGTGATGATGGCACTCAGGAGAAACCCTATGAAAGTCCCGAGCGCCACATTGAACGTTTCTAGCCACTCGTTTGATTTTGTGACGCGAAATTCAGCCAAGGCAAACACGCTGCTTATTCCCAGGCCGATCGCCACGCCCACAAGGACACAAACTATCTTTAACCACCGATTTCCTTCGGATTCTGTCATTTTGTCACTCCAAGTCCACACATAAGGGATCGCAGGACCGTTCTTACGCAGCTTGTTCCCAAAACACAAGTTTCTTCTCCAGATACGCCACGATCCCGAAGAACAGAATTCCACCCAACGATATCATTGCCACCCCTGCAAACATGAGCGGTGTTTCAAGGTAGTAAGACGACGTGTTAATCAAATGTCCGATCCCTTCAGTGGCACCTGTGAACTCGCCGATGACCGCGCCTACGACTGCCATTGAACTTGCGATCTTGAGCCCCGCCAGCAGATAGCTCAGCGAATTGGGGATACGAATTTTGGTCAAGACCTGCCACCTTGAAGCGGAAAGTGACTTCATCAAATCCAAGGCATCAGGATCGACCGAAGTTAAGCCATTCGCCGAGTTGACCAAGACTGGGAAGAATGCCACCAATGCCGACATCACGATTTTCGAGAGAATTCCGTTACCGAACCACAGCACAAGCAGGGGCGCCACGGCGATTAGGGGCGTGGACTTGAGCGCCACGGCGTATGGATACACCGCCTCCTGAATAATCCGCGAATAAACGAAAGATACAGCCAGCAAGTATGCCCCAGCGCTGCCGAGGATGAAACCCAACACCGATTCCTCCATTGTGACGCCTGTTTCGCGAAAGAGTCGTGCATAGTTGTTGCCGAAGGCGACCGCGATCTCAATCGGTGATGGAAGAATGATGCGGTTGAAGTGGAACAAACGGTCCGCCGCCTCCCAGACACACAACAGCACAAGCAGCGTCGCTGCCGGTACGAGTACCGGTCTTATTCCAGTCTTTCCCTTAAGAATTTGACTACCTCCTGAAAGGGCGGTGTTTCCTTCAAAGGGTTCTCCCGTGGCCGCGGAAAGCGGACCTCTAACATTTCCTTCACAACGGCTGGCCGTGGCGAGAGAACGATAACCCGGTCGGACAAGAAAACCGCCTCGCTGATGCTGTGGGTGATAAATAAGATAGTGACGCCAATCTTCTGCCAAATCCCCAGAAGCTGGTTGTTGAGGGAATCCCGAGTTAACTCATCGGCGGCTCCGAACGGTTCGTCCATGAGCAGCACTTGCGGATCGAAAGTCAGCGCCCGGGCCAAGGCTACGCGCTGCTGCATCCCGCCCGAGAGTTCCTTGGGATACCGGTTTTCAAAGCCCGCCAGGCCAACCATCTCCAGCAGGTGCGCAGGGTCTCGGCTCTGGCGACCCAGAATTTCGAGCGGCAGGCGAACGTTCTCCATTACCCGTCGCCAGGGCAGCAACACAGGATTTTGAAAGACGAAGCTGAAGATGCCTTTTTGCCGGGCTTCGTGGGCATCGAGCCCTGCCACTGTCACCGTTCCCTCGCTCGGTTCAAGGATGTCGCCAATGATCTTGATGAGCGTGCTTTTCCCCGAGCCACTGGGGCCGATGATCGAAACGAATTCTCCTTTCGCCACGGAAAACGATATGTGGCTTAGGGCCTGTACCACTCCATTGCCAGAGTTGTACGACTTGCTCACGTTCACGACCTCGACCATGGCGGAATCGGCACTCATAGGTGCTACTGGGCTGCGAAAGGCCGGCGGTAGATTTTCTCCAGGAAGGCGGCTGCGTAGGCATCATGAAAATCAAATGGCTTTTCGATCACGTGTTCCTCAAGCAAACGGTCGTAGGTGCTGCGGAACATCTGCTGATCCATGAAGCCGGGCGGATACTGTTCGCTGTCGCTAGTTACAACGTTATAGGCCTTCAGGCGCTTCAAGCTGAGAGTAGCGTCCAGGCTGGGATCACGCTTCAAAAGAATCCGATTGGCTTCATCAGGGTTTTCAACTGTGAACTTAACTCCGCGCAATGTGGCACGCAAAAAGCGTAGGACCACATCAGCTTGGCCAGACACTACACTATCTGTAGAAAAGATCGTATAGCCCTGGGTCGCGATGCCGTAATCAGCCGGGCTGATGATGTTAATCTCCACGCCCTTGGCAGGCAAGTCAAGGCCGGCGGTAACTGTGAACGCCCACTCCGCGTCAATTTTACCAGCGATGAGCTGGTTGTAATCGAAACCAACGTCTACTTCGGTGTACTTAATGCCATTCTTGTGAAGCAGGTTATGCAGCACGTCGGTGGAGATATGTCCATAATTGAAGCCAATCCGCTTGCCCTGCAACTGAGAAAGCTTGGTGATGCCCGAGGTCTTGAGCGTAATCAAACACGGAAAGTTCGACTCGCGATGAAGCACTGCTAGGGCTTTGAGAGGTTGTCCTTTCGACCGCGCCACCAGCAGAGTGTCCGGACCACCCAATACGCCGAACATATCTTGGCCGGTGGCCACAGTTTTCACCGGGTTCAACTCTCTTGATCCCATCTGGAAGCTTACGTCCAGATGTTCGTCGGCGTAATACCCTTTATCTTGTGCGACGTAGAAGGGGGTCTGACCCGCTTCCACGATCGGAATGGGGAACCGCACACTAATTCTGGTAGCCGCTCCCGGTGCCTCGGTTTTGGTGCGAGAACATCCGGGCAACGCGAGTACGACAAAGAGCGCCAGAGCTAGGGCCAGGACTCCCTGGATATGTTTTTTCATCACACACCTATGCGTATGCCAATGTGGAAACTGGACACATAGAACCCGGGGCCCGAGGGGAAGATCACCATTCTGTTACCGGTCGCGGAATCAGTCAAGGAAGAAAGATCACATGATTTTCGTGCAGCCCTGCGGTCCTGCCGGGCCTGGACGCGTCAGAGACCCGTCCCTACGCTAGCTCTTCGGAAATATTGGAGGATTGCTTCGGCCTGCGTTTTTGTCACGACCGCCGAGAGCGCCGCCACGTCCGCCTGCTTCACTGCCTGCAAGCTGCCAAAGTGTTCGAGTAGTCGCCGTGTGGTGGATTCGCCGACGCCGGGAATTTCGCGCAGTTCTGTCGCGCGGTCGCGGATCTGACGACGCTTGCGGTGGAAGGTCACGGCGAAGCGATGGGCTTCGTCGCGGATCATCTGCACCAAGTGGAGCACCGGGGAATGATGGTCGAGCACGACCGGATCATCTTCCTGTCCGTAAACGTAGATGATCTCTTCGCGCTTGGCAATGGACGCGAGTGGCTGGTTGATGATTTCGAGCGCTTCGAGCGCCTCGGCGGCGGCGTGAAGTTGTCCGATGCCGCCGTCGATCAGCACTAGGCTGGGCATGGGCTTCTTATCTTCTTGCAAGCGTTGGTAGCGGCGCGTGACGACTTCGCGCATGGAGGCGAAATCGTCGACGCCGGCGACGGTCTTGATGATGAACTTGCGGTAATCGGACTTCTTCATCTTGCCGTCTTCCCACACGACCATTGACGCGACGGTTTCCGCTCCCTGAATGTGCGAGATGTCGAAACACTCGATGCGCTTGGGGAGTTCGGGAAGCGCGAGAGCGTCCTGAAAGGATTTCTGAATCGCACGCGCATTCGGCTTCATGACGCGGAAGCGCTGGTCGTAAGAGTGCTTGGCGTTGTTGCCGGCGAGATCGATCAGTTCGCGCTTGTCACCACGCTGCGGGACGATGATGTGGAGTCGCGTAACTCGACCGCCTTCACCGGTGAGTTGCTCGCTGAGCGCGTCTTCAAGTTCTCCGCGATCTTCGAAATCTACCGGAACGTAGATATTTCGCGGGACATATGGCTGACCCAGGTAAAGCTGTTTGAGCAGGGCGGAGAAGAGTTCTCCCGGGTTGAACTCACTCGAGACAGGGCTTTCAGACCCGCTTTGAAGGGGCGCGGCTTCAGCCGCGCCGGCCACGTCGTCATTGACGTGGGGCTTCAGCCCCGGCAGTTCCTCCCAGAAGAACTCTCTCCGGTCGAGAACTTTGCCGCCGCGCATATGGAACAGGTTGACCGCGACCATCTCATTTTCGTAGTGGTAACCGAAGACGTCAGCGTCATCGCCTTCGACGGCTGCGATGCGCTGTTTCTCCTGCAACTGCTCGACAGTCGATATCAGATCGCGGTGTTTTGCGGCGCGCTCAAATTCCTGCGAGTTAGCGGCCTCGGCCATGCGCGCGCGCAGCGACTTTACGAGGTCGGTCTGGCGTCCTTCGAGGAAGAGCTTCACGTCGCGAACCGCTTCAGTGTAGGTTTCGGGCGTCGTCAACCCCTGCACACAGGGGCCGAGGCAGCGCTTGATGTAGTACTGCAAGCACGGCCGTGGATGAAAGCGGGTCAGATCCACCTTGCACGACGGGACCAGGAAGTGACGGTGGATCAGGTCCACGATGCGATACGCGAGGTTGGCTGGGAAGTAGGGACCGTAGTAAGCGCTGCCGTCCTTGCGCAGGCGTCGGGTCACGTACACGCGTGGAAAGCGCTCACCCAACGTGAGCTTCACGTAGGGATAGGTTTTGTCGTCTCGTAGCAGGATGTTGAAGGGCGGCTTCTTCTGCTTGATGAGGTGGTTCTCGAGCGCCAGCGCTTCTTTGTTGTTGGCAACGACAACATAGTCCACGTCAACGGCTTCGCGGACGAGCGTGCCAGTCTTCGCATCTTCCCAGCGGCCCTCATGGAAATACGACGCCACCCGCGAGCGAAGGTTCTTCGCCTTGCCGATATAGATCACTTCGCCTTCGGCGTTCTTGTAGAGGTACACGCCGGGCGAGGTGGGCAGTGTGCGGATTTTCTGGGGGAGATCCATTGCGGAACTGGATTTAGTGTAATGTAAAACATGTAATCAGAAATGTGTTACAACACCGCCATATGAGTGACACAATTACGATTCGTCTTAGAGAGGAACTCGCGGCTTGGCTGAAGAGCACTGCCCGCAAGACAGGGGTGTCGGTTGGCCGGCTGGTTCGTGAGCAACTGGAGCGCGCGAAGCAGGAGACCGGAAGCAAGTCGTTCATGCGCCATGCCGGATCCATCGATGGTCCCGCTGACCTCTCATCGCGCAAAGGATTTTCGAGGAAATGAAGGGCATCGCAGATACCGGTTTCGTCGTAGCATTTGCTCAACCGCTCCGACCGATATCACGACTGGGCTACTGAGATTGGAAGAACGGTTTCGGAGCCATTGCTGACTTGTGAAGCGGTATTGGCGGAAACTGCTGTCCAGGTGGAGTCGGTGGATCGAGTCCTTGCGCTAGTGCAAGAGGGACTCCTGTGGATTGCCTTTGATCTTCCAAAGAATCTCGAGGACGTGCTGGCACTTGCCGAGCGTTATCGAGACCGCATCCCCGACCTTGCGGACTTATGCCTCATTCGCATGAGCGAACTGAATGACAATATGCCTGTGCTCACAGTCAATGAAGCCGATTTTCGTGTCTACCGAAGGAACAGGCGCGACGTGATTCCGATCGTGTGTCCGCCACGAGGCTGATTCGCTTTTGTAAAGAGTGTGCTCCTTGCTAAGCGCTCCAACCCTTTACAAACTCAATCAGACTCCGCACCGCGATTCCGGACGGCCCCTTCGCGATCCACGGTTTCGCGTCTTCCATCCAGGCGGTGCCGGCGATGTCGAGGTGGATCCAGGGAGTGTCCTCGGCAAACTCCTTGAGGAACATGGCCGCGGAAATTGCACCGCCCCAGCGGCCACCGGAGTTAACAATATCGGCGATGTTGGATTTGATGATCTCTTTGTACTCATCGTCCAGCGGCAGCCGCCACATCTTTTCGCCAGCCTGCCGATTGGCCTGGGCGAATCGGTCGTACATCTGGTCGTCGCTTGCGAAAATGCCGGCGTTCACGTAGCCGAGCGCGACGACCACTGCGCCGGTCAACGTAGCTGCGTCCACGATGTGGGTGCAGCCCAACTGGCGCGCGTAGCACAGGCCATCGGCGAGCACCAGGCGGCCTTCGGCGTCGGTATTGATGATCTCAATTGACTTGCCGGACATAGCGATCTGCACGTCTCCCGGTTTTTGAGCCTTGCCGGAGGGCATGTTCTCGGTGGCGCAGACGATCGCCGTTACTTTCACCTTCGGCTTGAGCAGAGCAATCGCGCGCATGACGCCGATCATGGTCGCGCCTCCGGCCATGTCATACTTCATCTTCTCCATGCCGTCGGCGGGCTTGATGGAGATGCCGCCGGTGTCGAACGTAATGCCCTTACCCACAAGCCCGAGATGCGGCTTCTCCGCGGCGCCTGTCGGCTCATAACGCAGCACGATCAGGGCCGGCGGCTCATCCGATCCCTGGGCGACGCCCCAGAACGCGCCCATCTTCAGCTCTTTGATCTTGTCCGCGCCGTAGACTTCGCATTTCAACCCGACTTCAACAGCCATTTTCTTGGCGCGTTCGGCCATCATGGTGGGCGTCATCCGATTCGAGGGTTCGTTCACCAGATCGCGAGTGAAGTTTTGCGACTCGCCGACGATACGTCCGGTGTTCAACGCCCGTTCGAGAGCGGTTTGGTCCCCGTGTGTGACGATCGTCACAGAGTCGATCTTCTGGTCCTTGCGATCGCTTTTGTAGTAGTCGGGGTCGAAGTCGCCGACAAATACGCCTTCCACGATCGCCCCGACGCCTTCGGCGGCGTTTATGGTGTTATTGGGGAGCGCGATCGCGAAGCTCCGAATGCTTTTGCCCTTCAGTGTTCGTACGGCCGCGCCCGCGAGCATGCGCAGTTCGGCGGCTGTAAAGCTCTTCGCCTTACCGCCGCCCAACAACAAAAGGCGTTTTGCTTTAAGCCCTGCTGGCCGGTGTAGCAACGTCGTTTCGAAGATCTTGCCGGTGACTTCGCCGTTCGCAATTACATCCTTGGCGGCTTCGGGGACGGGCGCATCAGCGCAGGCGACCGCAGGCGCCGGTTTGTCCTTGTCGCCCTGGTCGAGTACCACCGTGACCAGGCAATCGGTTTCCAATTGGGATGGTGCAGTGAATGAAAGATTTGTATTCATGATCGTATCTTTTTAGTATCCACGGTGAGAGGGGAAACGCGCAACCCAGCTTAGGATTACGGGCTTACTTCACGCTCCCGTCCCGCAAAGGAAAAGGGCGAGACCGAAGTCTCGCCCTGGTTGTAGTGTGATCGGTCTTGGATTAGTTTCCGACCCCGATGAGAGTCGCGGTCGAGGGGGTGCCGCCGCCGTTGTTCTGTACGTTCAGTTTTGCGTTCCGGGTCCCTGTCTTTGTTGGTTTGAACTGCACGCCGACCGAGCAATTGGCACCCGGAGCAATGGTGGCGCTGCAAGTGTTGGCCGAAATCAGATAATCGCCCGCGGCTACTCCGGCTAATGCGAAGCCGGTGAAGGTCACGGTCGTGGTGCCCACGTTTGTTACGGTAACGTTTTGCTGTGAGCTGGTATTGCCGACTGTGACCGTCCCGAAGTTCAAGGAGGTTGGGGACAGTGCGATCGACTGCCCCGTACCCTTCAGCGTTACCGTTTGAGGACTGTCAGGCGCGTCGTCGGTGAACGTCAGCGCGCCGTTACGAGCGCCCTTCTTGGTGGGAGTAAAGGTTACGCTGACGGCGCAGTTTGCGCCTGCCGCCACCGTCGCCCCGCAGGTGTTGTTGGAAATGTGGTAATCGCCGCTGGCTGCGATGCTGAAAATGTTCAGCGTCGCGCCGCCCGTATTGGTTAGCGTGACACTGAGCGGAGAGCTGGTCTGTCCAATCGGCACCTTTTTGAAATTGAGCAACAATGTCGAGAGTGACACTGCCCCGCCGCCACCGCCGCCTCCGCAACTCGCGAACTTGAAGTTGGCAATACGGGTGTTCCAGTTAAAGCTGCCGTTGGCTTTGATGTATTCCTGGGTATACCAGAAAGTGCAGTCATCGGCAGGGTCGATGGCCATGGCGCTGTAGTCACCCCAACGGCTCAGGCCGCCCGTCTGGGAGCCGGACCCGTTCACAATCAGCTGTTCGGTTTCCATGCTGCCCAGTGCGTCGCCCGGTACCCGTCCGGTAAAGAAGATGGAAGGGAAGACCGACGTGCTGGAGACACTGTAGCCGAGCGCGATGTCCCCCGACTGATCGGCGGCGATGCTGCCCATCCAGCGCGTACTCGAATCGGGAGCGAAAGTCCCCTGCTGGAACACGGTGGGCGACCCGTTAGGATCGCGCACTTCGTACCAGCGCTCGCCCGTAGTGATGGCATGGTTGACGAACAGAGCTTCATGGTCGGCAAACCTGCGATACGCCAGGCGATACATGAGACGGTCAGCCAGGGAGTCGAGCCTCTGCGTCGTCCCCGGCTGTGCAACGCAGGTACCGCCACCGCACAACGGAGAAAAATTCGAAACTGAAAGCGTCGTGGGTCCGGTGAAAGTCGAGTTGGCGGGAGTGGTGAAGTCCACATGGAACTTCCACAGGCGCAGAGAATTGGTGCCGTAGTTCACGAAAAAGGCCGGCTCACCCGCAGCGGGCTGAATAGTTCCGTCCATGTCGGAGGGCAGCAGGCTGCCGATGGAAGCGGCCTGCTGGAAGCAGATAATGGTGGCGGTTTGCCCGTTGAGCATCTTGTTCCGGTCCATGGCGCAGGCGTCGGCGCCCAGGAAATTGATGGCGCCGAACATGTTGAATGTTATGTAGTACGCGTCCGGCCACACACCCAGCTTCGGATAGTCCGGGAAATTGCTGAACTGGAAGGCATAGCGGTTGTAGGTGCCGGTAGCGTCGCTGGTGGTAGAAACCGCCACGCACTGCAGGTACGGAGTTGTGTGGACGGCGAACTGAGTGAGGATCCAGCGGTTTGCAATCTTGTCGTATTGCACGATCGGATCGCCATCGTTGCTGGTCTGGCATTGTCCTCCGAAGCCTGCCCAGACCGCGTTGCCCGGGAACGGGCCGGCAACCTTCGCGCCGCTGGTTTTGTCAAAGACGGCATATTCAAGATTGACCCACTGGACGTACTGGGTCGCACCAACGGTGCCGTTGGTATCAGGAGGCGCGGCCTGCATCACAAATCCATACTGGTTCAAGCCCAGGCCTTCGAAATTCAGTCCCAGCGTGGCCGACACGGGAGGGAGAGCCTGCTCCTGCAGGGCTGCGTCTGCGACCGCGTACTGAGGCACAGGCAGCACCGGTCCGGTGGGAAGCACTTTCAGCAGGCGCGGAGAAAAGGGGTTGGGCTGCGCGGGCGTCATCCTTCCCAGTTCCGACAGCGGGGGAGAGGTGTCGTGCTTGAGTTCGTGAATGATGTGCATGGTGGACTGAGCCAATGCAGAAACCTGGAAGACAGTGAACAGCACCACGGCCAAGCCAAGCACCGTGCCGAAAGACCGGGAGAACCGTTTCTTCATAGCAGCTCCGATAGACGCGAATTGGTGATCCGACTGCATTTTTAAAAATTGCCCACCTTGCGGTGCGCGGGTCTGGGGGAGCGGCGGGACCGAAGTCCTGCCGGGCTTGCAAACCTGGTGGCGAACATCATCATTTGCCCTTTCCGGTCAGGCTCACGTTCTGCGGACTGTCCGGGGCGTTGTCGGTAATCGTCAGACTACCGGTGCGTGTTCCAATCTGGGTTGGCGTGAATGTGACCTTGATCACGCAACTGGCTCCGGCGGCCACCGTGCTGCCGCAGGATGTTTTGGCGGTCTTAATAGCAAAATCCCCGCTGGCCGCGATGCTGCTGATGTTCAGCGTGGCGTTTCCGGTGTTGGTCAGAGTGACGGACTTCGCACCGCTCGTAGTCCCGACGACGATTCCGTACCACTTCAGGGCGGCGGGCGCGAGGGCCACCGCTGGGACGCTGCAGCTGTCGAACTTAAAGCTGGCGATGCGCGTGCTCCAGTTGAAGCTGCCGTTCGCCTTGATGTACTCCTGCGTGTACCAGAAGGTGCAGTCATCGGCGGGATCAATGGTCATGGAACTGTAATCGCCCCAGCGGCTCAGGCCGCCGGTCTGCGAGCCTGCACCGTTCACGATCAACTGTTCGGTTGCCATGCTGCCCAGAGGATCGCTGGGCGCCCGCCCGGTGAAGAAGATGGAGGGGAACACCGAAGCGCTCGACACGCTGTAGCCGAGTGCGATGTTGCCCGCCTGATCCAAAGCGACGCTGCCCATCCAGCGTGTATTCGTGTCCGGGCTGAATGTCCCCTGTTGGAACAGAGTTGGGCTGCCGTTGGGATCGCGCACTTCATACCAGCGGGCGCCGGCGGAGATAGAGTGGTTCACAACCAACGCTTCATGCCCGTCGGTGAACTTGCGGTAGGCCAGACGATACATGAGGCGGTCTCCGAGCGAATCGAGCTTTTGAGTCGTCCCCAGCTGGGCCACCATGCCGAGCTGAGTGAAATCGGCGACGGGCAGCTTCGCCGGACCGGTGAAAGTGGAGTTCGCCGGGTTTGAAAAATCTACGTGGAAACTAAATAGCTGCAGGGATCTTCCGCCCTGGCCTCCGATGCCTGCTTTGGTTGAGAGGTCCACGAAGAAAGCGGGCTCGCCCGCAGCGGGGAGAATGGTTCCATCCAGATCGGCGGGCAGCAAGCTCGGGATGGCGGAATTCTGCTGGAAGCAGATGATGTTGGCTGCCTGACCGCTCAGCATGCTGTTCCGGTCCATGGCGCAGGCGTCGGCGCCTTCGAAGGTCTGACCGTTGAGATACATGTTGAAGGAGATGTAGTAGGCGTCCGGCCACACGCCCATCTTCGGGTAGTCATTGAAATTGTCCCCGAAGGAGAACGCGTAACGGTTGTAGGAGCCCGTGGCATCGCTGGTGGTGGAGACCACTACGCATTGCATGTACGGAACCTTGCTGACCATGAGTTGAGTGAAGACCCAGCGCTGCGCGAGCTTGTCGTACTGTACGATAGGGTCGCCGTCATTTTGGGTCTCGCAAGGTCCCCCGAAACCGGCCCAGAGGGCGTTGCCGGGCATCGGTCCGGCGATCAGCGCTCCCGTCTTCTTGTCGAAGACGGCGAACTCAGTATTCACCCATTGGACATACTGCGTTGCGCCAACATTCCCATTACTGTCGGGCGGGGCGTGTTGCAAGACGAACCCGTACTGTCCGAAGCCGAGACCTTCAAAATTCAGGCCCAAGGTGGCGGCCACCGGCGGAAGAGCTTGCTCTTGCAAGGCCGCGTCGAGGACAGTGTACTCAGGCACGGGCGGCTCCGGTCCGGTGGGAAGGACTTTCAGTACACGCGGCGAAAAAGGGTTGGGCTGGGCCGGCGTAAGCCTTTCGAGCTCGGCCAGTGAGGGAGACGCGTCGTGTTTGATTTCGTGGATCACGTGCAATGTCGATTGCGCCAGAGCAGGAACTGGGAGGACGGTGAGCCACATCGCGGCTACACACAACGCCCCCTGAGACGGCCGGAACACCTTTGTCGTCACAATCTGCTCCATCGGAAGTTGATCGAGGGGGGATGTCTCGAAACTTACCCGCCAAGTCGTGCGCGGGATTTGGGGCGGGCGGGACTTTCGTCCCGCCCGCCCTTCCTTCAAGCGGTGATCGGATGCGGGCTTAGCCTCCAACACCGGTGAGTTTTGCCGTCGCGGTTCCGCCACCATTGTTCAACACGTTGAAGTTGGCGTTCCGCTTGCTCTTGATCGACGGTTTAAACACGATGCTGGCGGAGCAAGTCGCTCCCGCACCCAGCGTTCCGGCGCACATGTTCGCCGAAATACTGTAGTCGGTTGCCGCTGTTCCGGTGAAGGTGAAGCCGCTCAGGGTCACCGTTACTGCGCTGACATTGGTCACCGTGATGGTCTGCGGTGCACTAGTGGTGCCA
>JACXTT010003063.1_pt1 | contig 26113 bp, 18 predicted proteins | sample 9270951 | NCBI WGS metagenome assembly JACXTT01 (sample SAMN15532306, study PRJNA645909) | rock metagenome | isolation source: weathered quartz diorite | place: Puerto Rico | collected 2017-06-21
AACTCCGCCGCCTTCCCGCCGGGCCCAATCAGCGGATGCCCGGCCCCCTTCACCGACAGCATCCCCGGCGTCTCAAACGTAATCGCCCCACCATCGAGCGTGATCGACGACGATCCGCCGTGCAGCACCACTGTCTTCTGCGCGAGCACCTCCACAGCGTCCGTGGCCGACATGACCGTGACCGCCTTGTCAGCCATGACCGATAGTGCATCGGTGTGGGCCTGGATCGAGACCGGGCCGCCCTGGGCAATAGCGCGGATGCCGTGGCGTTGGCTGAAGAGGCTCACGCCCCTGGCGGCGGCTGCGGCGATGGTGTTGCCGGCGCCGACATGCCAATCGGCCTGGGCGATGCCGAACAGGTGGCGGCCGGCGAAGAGGGCGGTGGTGGCCTGGGTGGCGAAGGCCGCGGTGGCGGGGGATTCGGCCACGAGCCAGGGCTGGCCGAAGTGTTCGGCCGGGTTGCCGGTATCCGGGCGTTTGGCGTCCTGCTCGTTGACGCGGTCCGGGTAGCGGCCGTCCTGGGCCGGGTCGAGCGCCTGCGTGAGCGGATCGAAGGCCTCGGTGGCGGCCAGCGCCAGGGCTTTCTGGCTGGTGGCGGCGTCCGAGAGGCGAGTGGCGGTGCGTTGGGCGGCGGTGATCTGGGCGCGGGCCTCGTGCGCATCGAGCAGGGTGCCGGCGCCCTGGGGGCGGGCGGTGGTGGACAGCAGCAGGCCGGCGCCGGCGCGGATCACGGCCCAGGCGTCGGTGCGCAGTTCCGCGCCGGTGCCGCGCCAGGCGCCGCGTTCGCCGCTGTCGGGGCCTTGGGCGACCACGTAGCCAAGGTTCAGTTGGCTCTCGGCGGGGGAGCTGGCCAGGCGCATGCGCAGCTGGCTGGCGTTGTCGTCGACCACCCACTGGTTGTAGCCGCCGTCGGCCAGGTTGTGCGAGTGCCAGCCGGAGAGCGCGGTGTTGAGCGGGGCGTCGGCGGCGGGCCACGGCAGGGCATCCTGCGTGTTGTGCAGTTGGCTGATGACCATCGGCCGGTCGATGTCGCCGTCCTGGAAGGTCAGCAGCACCTCGGTACCGGCGCGTGGCAGGTGGTGGGCGCCCCAGTTGGGGCCGGCGGCGGCAGTCGCCACGCGCACCCACGCGGTGACCTGGGTCAGGTCGGTCTGCGCGGGATCGGCGGGCGTCTCGCGCATGGCGTCGGCCATGGGCATGCGTAGCCACGGGAAGCGGATGCGCACGCGGTGGTCGCGCTCGGTGGTCAGCGGCGCGCCGCCTTCGGCGATCACCAGCGCCGCCTGGCCTTCGGGCGCGGTCGGGCGGCGGCGGAAGGACGGCACGATCGGAGCGTCGGCCGCCACCGCCGTGAAGCGGTTGCGGTAGCTGCCCGACTCGATGTCGGTGATGCCGAGCAGCAGCGCCATCTCGGCCCCGAGGTTGTTGGCGGCCTCGTGCTGCACGGACAGCGACACGAACTCGCCCGCGCCGGCGTCGTAATGCCCGGTCAGCGCAAAACGCTCGCCCGCGCCGAGCGCGCGCACGCTGCCTTCGCCGTGGTAGCGCAGGTACTCGCCTTCATGGGCCTGCATCCGCAGGCGAGCGTCGCGGCTGGCGCCCTCGGCGTCGGAGAAGCGATAGACACCCCGCGTCTCGAAGGATTCCAGTGTGGGCCATTCGCCGACGGGCGTTGCGCTGGCGTCGGCCGACGTGGCCGAGAGCGCCTTGTAGTCCCAGGAGGAGACGGCGACGCCGTTGGTGCCGGTGGCTACTGCGCTTGACCAGAGTTGGATGGCGTCCTCGCGTTCGGTGGCATCCGCGCGATGAAAGCGGATGTTGGCCTGCGCGGACGCGGGACGCTCGGCGTCGTTGTCGAAGATCACCAGGCAGTGGCGCGACTGTGCGGACTTGCCATCCGCGGGTTGGCGTTCGTCGCCCTGCTGGTGCTCGAAGCGGTATGAGAGACCTTCTTCGGCCAGCAGCCGCTCGACAAACGCGAAGTCCGTTTCGCAGTACTGCGCGCAGACCGAACGTTTGCGCAACGGTTGCGTGACCGCGATGCGGTAGTGTGCGAGCGGATAGTCGGCCAGCACATCCTCGACGATCTCCAGCGCGGTCTTGTTCTGGTAGACGTAGCTGTCGGCGCGCTCGCGCAGCCGGTCGAGCCACGAGCCGACCGTCAGTCGGTAGCGCGCCAGGCCGCCATCGCCGCCGAGCGCCGCACATCCGGAAACAAAGCCATGCCACGCGCGTCGGCGGCCGTCGGCCAGCATCAGCCGCAGCGTGATCTCTTCGGAAGCGAGCCTGGTGGTGTCCAGATGGGCGGACGGACTCAGGCAATCGACCTGCAGCGCGAACGGCGCGGAGACCGATTCGGTGGCCGTGAAGCGCTCCACGACCAGGTTGTCGGTGGTGAGAGCGGTGTCGATCGCGATCTGTCGCGTGCGCTGGCCCAGCAGGGCCGCCAGCGCGGCTTGTGGCAAGGATGCCGGCAGGTTGGACAAGGGCTTCATCGGGGCATCGTCGCGCGGGCGAAGTCTTAGAGAGGCACCGGGTACCGGGCACCGCGCGGCCATGGCCCCGCAATGCCCGCCGGGCGACGTCAGGGCAGGGAGATCGTCAGGTGCGCGAAGCGCGGGCCAAGCTTGATGACCTGCGAGTAGCCCTGCAGCGTCTCGTTGGTTTTGGAGCGCAGCGTGGACGACAATCCCAGGAAGGCGAGCAGCGCGATCAGCGCGAACACGGCGCCGAAAATCCACAGCGGGGTTTCACGCTTGAGGGTGTGCGAGATCTTGTCCGGAATCGGCCAGTGCGGGGCGAATGCGGCGCGCTTACCTTTGATGGCCGAGATCTCGTCGCCAAGGCGCGCGGTCAGGTAGGCCAACTTTTCCGGGCCTTCGAGAATGTACTTGCCACGGAAGCCGAGCAGCAGGCACATATGGAAGACTTCCAGCGCCTGCAGGCGCGGGGCGCCGCGCGCGCGGAGTTCTTCCAGCTTGGTGAAGAAGCCCTCGCCGGCAAGCTGTTCGCCGAACAGCACCAGTTGCAGCGGCCGGCGTTCCCAGGCGCTGCGGATGGCGAAATCGGACGAAAGGATCGTTTCGTCGATGGCTGCGCAGAACGCGTATTTGGCATCGAAGACGTCCTCGGCGGCGACGTTCAGGCGCTTGGCGCCGCGATCGAATTCGTCCAGGAACTCGCGCACGCGGCCCAGGAATTCCTCGGCGCTGCCAGGCGGCTGGCCGTTGCGCAACAGGAACAGCATGAAGAAGCCGTCATAGAGCAGGTCCAGCAGCGTGCGCGCGTGGAGATGGCTGTCGTTCGCGTCCGTGGCGGGGTTGGCGGCCGGGCCGGGGGCGGTACCGCCGAACAGGGAGGGCGTGGAGGTTGCGCTCATGAGGTCACCGCGATGAGTTCAAGTTTCAGGTCCCGGATGCCGGCCGGGGTGTAGATATTGATGGTCTGTGCCTGCAGCATCCGTTCGTAGAGCGGGCCGCGCGCCTCGATGGCGAAGTAGCAGGCGCCCGGGCGCACCGGAATGGCCGGCGGCACCTGCGGCGTGTAGGTGAGCGGAACGCCCGGCATCGAGGACAGCACGAGCTTTTCCACGTCGTCGGGTGCGCCGAGCTTGAAGCGGCTGGGAATGGCTTCCACGAGTTCCGCGACGGGCATATCGGCGGTGACCGAGAGATAGAAGCTGGTCTTGTCGTCGATCTTGCCGGAATCCAGGCGGCCAAGGTGGAACGACGGCCGGGTCTCTTCCAGCGCGATCGAGAAGTAGCGTGTGGAAATGACGGTATCAAGCAGATCGCGAATGATGCCGTCCAGCCGGGCAAATGCCGGGCCCGGGTTGTCGTGGTCGTAGACGGGCAGATCGGCCAGCGTATGGTTCTTGGAGAACGTCATCAGCGCGCCGGCGAGGCGCAGCATCTCCTGGAACAAGCGTTCGGGATGCAGCTCGGGATGGTGGTACAGGTGCGCCAGCGCGGCAAACGAGGCATTGGCCGTGTGCAGCAGCCAGAACGACGCGATGTCGCCCGAGCGGAATTCGATGATGTTCTTGGTAGGCTCGCGGTGAAAACCGTACAGCGCGTTGACCTTGGCCTGCAGGGCGTCGATCAGCCGGCGCAGCCGCAGGTAGAGCACCGCGGAGGCATTGATGGCCAGGCTCGGGGCGACGAACGATTCGTCGAGCTCGAAGCCCCCGGTTGCCGTGCGGCGCACGCGGACCACCGGCAGCGAGATGAACTGGTCGCGCGGCTCGGTTTCCGCCACCAGCCGGACGGCCTTTTTCAGGTAGGTGATCTCGGCCGGTTCGGCTTCTGTAAACAGATCAGCGGTATCGGTCTGCGTGCCGACGAAGCGGGAAGACACCGCGCCTTCGGCCTGCTCGCGGTAGTTGCCGCCGGCGTCGTGCAGGGGCTGCAGCGCCAGGTAGAAGGTCAGCTCGGAAACGCCGGCGGGTATGGCGTCCAGTACCAGCGGCGGCGGCAGTTCGTCGGCCTGCGGCGCCGAGTACAGCTCGCCGTCGGGGAAGAACAGGGCCAGTTCGGTGACTCGCAGCACGCCGCTCGCCAGTGCATCGGTGTCGAAGCTGGCGTTGCGCACGCCCCAGCCATAAGGCTGGATGACCTGCGCCGTCGCGTGCAGGCGCGACTCATGGTAGGCGTCCTGCCTCTGGAAGTGCTGGGGGCGAAGGAACAATCCCTCGCCCCAGAGGATCTTGGCGGAGTAACTCACGTTTGCCTTTGGTTTGCCTGGCGAGACGGGCCGCGCCGCTCAGGTGCGGCAGCCCGCCGCCGAAATCATGTTGAGATTGCTGCTGGCCGCGCCGCCGGCCGGCGTGAGCACCTCGCCGACGGTCAACGTCATGGCGCAGGCGTGCAGCCCGATCGTGACGCCGGCCTTTTCATTCTTGACGGTATCGAACGCGAACTTCCAACGTTGCGGCGCCGGGCTGCGGAAGAGCGCGACGACGCCGAGCGTGCCGGCCTCCCGGGAGACCTTCTCGGTGATCTCGTAGCGCTGGCCCGGGATCAGGGTCATCTCCCGCACCTGGAGCAGGTCGGCACCGAGCGTCTGTTGCTCGCGCTGCGGATCGATGAAGGTGTCATAGGGCGCCTGGAGGAAGGAGGTTGGGTCCTTCAGCTTGTACAGCCGGACAACCAGCGCCACCGGCCGGTTGTCGGCGGCCGCATTGAGATTGGCGCCGGCATAGAGCTTCAGGGGTACCTCGCGCGGCGGCTTCTGCGATTCGGGCACGTTGGAGGGCTTGATTCCGACCGCTTCCAGCGCGCCGCTGGCCGCGCCGGCCAGCAGGGTGGTGCCGACCGAGCAGGCCGTCAGCGTCAGCGCGCTGGCGCCGATAGTCAGCAGGCGCGCCAGCCGGACGAGCCGGTCAGGCGCCGTGCGGCGAGATCCTCGGGGACTGATTTCAAGTTTCCTCATGCCTGACTTTAGATATTTCTAATTCACCAGACGCCATTCGCTTCGTCAAAAGTGATACGAATGGCAAATAAATGTGAAAGAAGACAAAGAGCAGTCTTAAGGTTGTCAGTAACAACCGGCAGAGTGTACTATTCCGCGCTATCCACGGCCAACATATTTGCCAAATTCGTCATTTGTTGGCAGCCCGCACACAATCGTTGAACTTCATGCCGAGATTTGCCGTGACCGCCTACACGCCTGTTTCAAGAGTCCTCCGCAGTCTTGCCATCCTGGCTGGCTCCGCAGTCCTGATTGCGGGCTGTGCCACGTCAAATTCCGGTCCGCAGAGCGAAGACGCGTTCAAGCAGAGCATGTCCGAGGCGGACGCCGCGCTCACCAGTGGCCAGCGCGACCAGGCCATCAATCTCTACGAGCAGATCGCCAAGAACAACCCGACCCGCGAGGAGCCGTGGTCGCGCATCGCGCAGATCCAGTTCAGCGCAGACCGCTACCCGCAAGCCATCCTCGCGGCCGAGGAGGCGCTGCAACGCGACGCCAACGATCGCAAGGCCAAGAGCATCCTGGCGGTGAGCGGCCTGCGCGTGGCGCGCCGCTCGGTGGTGGAGTTGCGAGCGGACAGCGCGCTGGCGGGTGATGTCCGCTCGGACGCGCAGTTGCTGGCCCGCATGCTGCGCGACACGCTTGGCGAGCAGGTGCTGTTCCCGCGCGATAAGGGTGACGCCGGGCCCAAGCCTGCGCCGAAGCGCCGGGCGACCACGACCACTACAACCACCGCAACTACTGCAGCCGCAGCGGGTGGCAAGGCAGCCACACCTGCGGCAGGCGCACCGTCCACCGCGCCGGCAGCCGGCGGCAGCGCAGATCCGTTTGGCGCGCTGCGCTGACCGGCAACCGGGATCCGCAAGATCGGAGATTCGTGATGGCCAAGAAAGAAAGTATCCAGAAGCGCCTGCAGAAGGTGCGTCCGCCCCGCGTCCAACTGACGTATGACGTCGAGAAGGGCGATGCGATCGAGCAGAAGGAATTGCCGTTCGTCGTCGGCGTGGTGGCGGATTTGTCGGGACAGTCGGAAGTGCCGCTGCCCAAGCTGCGCGACCGCAAGTTCGTCAATATCGACCGCGATAACTTCGATGACGTGATGGAAGGCATCGAGCCGCGCGCGGCGTTCCAGGTGCCCAATACTCTGACCGACGAAGGCGGACGTTTCGGCGTGGAACTGAAGTTCCGCTCGATCGACGATTTCAACCCGGAAGCCGTGGTGGAGCAGATCGAGCCCCTGCGCAAGCTGCTTGAGGCCCGCTCCAAGTTGGCCGACCTGCGCAACAAGCTGGCCGGCAACGACAAGCTCGAAGATCTGCTCTCTGAGGTGCTGACCAACACCGAGTCCCTGCAAAAGCTCGGCGGCAATGCAAAGGACGGTGGCAACGATGCTTGACAATCAATCCGCCGCACTGGCGCAGGCCGCGCCGACCGCCGAGGCCGTGAACCTGCTTGACCAGATCGTCGAGCAGAGCCGCGTTGCCAAGTCCGATTCGGAGCATGCGCGGGCCAAGGACATCATCGGCGAGCTGGTCAACCAGGTGCTCGACGGCACCGTGGTGGTGTCGGACAACCTGTCCGCCACGCTCGATGCCCGCGTGGCCGAACTGGACCGCCTGATCTCCGCACAGCTCTCCGCGGTGATGCACGCCCCTGAATTCCAGAAGCTGGAAGGCACGTGGCGCGGACTGTCGTACCTCGTCAAGGAAACGCAGACCGGCACGATGATCAAGATCAAGGCGCTCAACGCGACCAAGCGCGACCTCGTGCGCGACTTCAAGACCGCGATCGATTTCGATCAAAGCGCGCTGTTCAAGAAGGTGTACGAAGAGGAATTCGGCACCTTCGGCGGCGCACCGTTCGGCACGCTGATCGGCGACTATGAAATCACGCGCCAGCCGGAGGACGTCTACTTCATCGAGCAGATGTCGCACGTGGCGTCGGCCTCGCATGCACCGTTTATCGCTTCGGCCTCCCCTGAGCTGATGGGCCTGGAGTCGTTCGCTGACCTCGGCAAGCCGCGCGACCTCGCCAAGGTGTTCGACACCGTCGAATACGCCAAGTGGAAGTCGTTCCGCGAGTCCGAAGACTCGCGCTATGTTGGCCTGACCATGCCGCGCTTCCTAGGCCGGTTGCCGTACAACCCCAAGGATGGCACGACGGTCGAGGGCTTCAATTTCGTTGAGGACGTGGACGGCACGGATCACGGCAAGTACCTGTGGTGCAATGCGGCCTGGGCCTTTGGCGCACGCCTGACGGCGGCGTTCGACGACTTCGGCTGGTGCGCGGCGATCCGCGGCGTGGAAGGTGGCGGCCTGGTCGAAGACCTGCCGACGCACACCTTCAAGACCGACGACGGCGAGATCGCGCTCAAGTGCCCGACTGAAATCGCCATCACCGACCGTCGCGAGAAAGAGCTCTCCGACCTCGGCTTCATCCCGCTCGTGCACTGCAAGAACTCGGACTACGCCGCGTTCTTTGCCGCGCAGTCGGTGCAGAAGCCCAAGAAGTACAACACCGACAGCGCCAACGCCAACTCCGTGCTGTCCGCGCAACTGCAGTACATCTTCTCGGTATCGCGCGTGGCGCACTACCTGAAGGCGATGATGCGCGACAAGATCGGCAGCTTTGCCTCGGCGCAGAACGTGGAAAGCTTCCTGAACCGCTGGATCTCGCAGTACGTGCTGCTCGATGACAACGCCAGCCAGGAACAGAAAGCGCAGTTCCCGCTGCGGGAGGCGTCCATCCAGGTGTCGGAAGTGCCGGGCAAGCCGGGCGCCTACCGCTCCGTGGCGTTCCTGCGGCCGCATTTCCAGCTGGACGAGTTGTCGATCTCGTTGCGGCTGGTGGCTGATTTGCCGAAGTCGGCAAACGCTTAACCGGCTCCCTGCGGGGGAGTGCGGGCGCAGTACCTAATTGTAAATAGTCTAATTAGCTTTCTATACCGAGGGTCTTTCCATGAAGGATATCTACGTCAAGTTCGGCAGCCCGGCGATCAAAGGCGAATCGCAGGACAAGGATCACAAGGACTGGATCGAAGTCAACTCCTGGAAGCACAGCATCACCCAGCCGCGTTCGGCGACCGCTTCCACCGCAGGTGGCCACACCGCCGAGCGTTGCGAGCATGGTGAAATGATCTTCACCAAGGACATGGACGTGGTCAGCCCGCTGCTGTACCAGCACGTTTCCGGCGGCTCGACCTTTGACGAGGTGACGATCGATTTCCTGCGCGCCGACGGCGAAGGCAAGCGCGTGAAGTACCTGGAAATCAAGCTGAAGAACGCGATCCTGGGCGCCGTGTCGGCCAACATCGTGTCCGAAGGCATCCCGAGCGACACCTTCACACTGAAGTACGCCGCCGTGCAATGGAAGTACACCCAGCAGAAGATCGGCGGCAACCAGGGCGGCAACTCGCAAGGCGCCTGGAGCCTGACCAAGAACGACAAGACCTACTCGGTCTGACGTCGGCGTTATCAAGCTTGCCGCGGCGTCCTGCCGCGGCATTCTCTTGTTCGCACCCATGAAAGGCTTCGAACCAAGCCTGCTCGACAAGCTCTTCGACGACGAGCCGCATGCGCCATTGCCGAGCGCGCTGAGACAGCTCTCCATGGAAGAGTTGAAGGCGACGGTCGCGCGCGACATCGAGTCGCTGCTCAATACCCGCATCGTGTTCGAGGACGAGGATTTTCATGGCTTGCCAGAATGTCGGCGTTCGCTGTTGACCTATGGTCTGAACGATTTCGCGGGCCTGAGCCTTGCCAGCTTCGACGACCGCACCTACATCTGCCAGTCGCTGACCAACGCGATCGAGCGGCACGAGCCGCGGCTACGCAATGTGAGTGTGGCGCTGGAGATCAACGAGCGGGCCACCAGCGTGCTCTGCTTCGGCATCAGCGCCGTGCTGCTGATCGGACCGGCGCGCGAGCCGGTCAGCTTTGATGCCATGCTGCAGCCGTCCACCCTGCAGTACTCCGTCCAGCGCGGGCGAGGCTGAAGAAGCAGCGAGCAGGGGTCATGCCGGCGGAACGATCCATGCAGACCTGAAGCCAACGCGCCGAATCGCCATACGACTGCCCCAGGACGGCCCCGACAGACATGGAAGACCTGCTGCCTTACTACGAACGAGAACTGGCCTTTCTGCGCCGGTACTCGCGCGACTTCGCGGAGCGCTATCCAAAGATCGCCGCGCGGCTCGCCATGTCGGCGGACGGCTGCGACGACCCGCATGTCGAGCGGATGATTGAATCGTTCGCCTTCCTGTCCGCACGTGTCAGCAAGAAGCTCGACGACGAATACCCCGAATTTACCGAAGCGCTGCTGGAGGTGCTCTACCCGCACTACCTCAGCCCGTTTCCGTCCTGCTCCATCGCCCACTTCGACGTACGCGGCGTGGCGTCGCAACTGAGCGCGCCGGTCACGGTGCCGCGTGGCACCTTGCTGACCACGCGCGCCGTGCGCAAGGTCGAATGCCGGTTTCGAACGGCCTATGACGTGACGTTCGCGCCGGTACGCGTGGCGTCCGCCACCTTCGAGCGCACCGTGTCCGCGCCATCGGCCGTCAACCTGCCCAAGGGTGCCACCGGCGCCATCGCTATCGCGCTCGAATACCTGGGGGAGCAGGGCGGCTTCGAATCGCTCCAACAAGACAAGCTGCGCGTCTACATCGACGGCGAGCCGTCCTTCGTGGGCGCGCTGGGCGATGCGCTGTTCCTGCACACTGCCACCGCATACCTGGAGGCCGAACGTCCCGGCGTGTGGAAGCGTCTGACCAGGGCGCCGCTGGCCGACGTTGGCTTTGCGGAGGACGAGGCGCTGATCGACTGCCCGCCGCGCTCCCACCCGGCATACCGCCTGCTCACCGAGCAGTTCAGCTTTGCCGAGAAATTCAACTTTTTCGATATCGATCTCGCGGCCCTGCGGCGCGGCCTGACGCCCGGCGTCCCGGTGCGCCGCCTGGTGCTGCACCTGGTACTGACCGACATCCGCAGCGATTCCCACGCCGCACGGCTGCTGGAAAGCCTTTCCGCGGAGCACCTGCGCCTGCATTGCACGCCGGTGGTGAACCTGTTCCGCCAGAAGGCCGACCCGATCCGGATCGAGCACACCGCCACGGCGTATCCCGTGGTGGCAGACAGCCGGCGCGCCCACGGGTTCGAGATCTACGCCATCGACCAGGTGCAACTGGTACGCGAAACCGCGGCCAGCGAGCGCGTGGTGGAGTTCCGGCCGTTCTATTCGCTGCATCACGGCGAAGATCCGGGCCGCGCGGGCCACTACTGGATCGCGCGCCGCAACGAGTTGGTGGCACAACGCAGTCCCGGCTTCGAGACGGAAATCTCCATCGTCGATGCGGATTTCGATCCCGCCAGCCCGCAGACCGATACGCTGAGCCTGTCCGTCACCTGTACCAACCGCGACCTGCCGGCCACACTCGCCTTCGGGCAGCCCGACGGCGACCTGTCGATGGAAGGCAGTTCCATCGCGCGCCGGATCAGCTTCCTGCGCAAGCCAACGTCGTCCATGCGCTTTGGCGGCGGACGCTCCGCGCAGTGGCGGCTGATCTCGCTGCTGGCGCTCAACCACCTGTCGCTGGTGCAGAACGGCTTGCCGACGCTCAAGGAGATGCTGCGCCTGCACGATCTGCCGCGCAGCGCGATCTCCGCGCGGCAGATCGAAGGCATTGTCGGCCTGGACTATCAGCCGACAACACAATGGCTGGCCGGCAAGCCGTTCGCCACCTTCGTGCGCGGGCTGGAAATTCGCCTGACGCTGGACGAGGATGCGTTCGTCGGCACCGGCCTGCATCGCTTCATCCGGGTCATGGATCACTTCTTTGGCCTGTATGTCCACATGAACAGCTTTGTGCAGCTGGTTGCGGTCTCGCGCCGCAGCGGCAAGGAACTGGTCAGATGCGCACCCCGCAGCGGCGAATCGATCCTGGTGTAATCCGCGGCCTTCTGCGCCAGCCGTACCGCTACGAGTTCTTTCAGGCGGTGCGCTTGCTGGAGCTGCTGTACGCGCGGGACGGCGCCGGCACGCCCGAGCAGACGCTCGCCACGCGCATGCGCTTTCGCAATACGCTGTCGCTGTCGTTTCCGCCGAGCGAGTTGCAGGCCGTGGAATTGTCCGGAGCCACGGCGCAGATGCTGGAAAGCGACGAGGCATTCGCCGACGCGCTGGCCAACGGCACGCTCGACAACGTCACGCTGACGCCAACATTCTTCGGCATGCTGGGCGCGCAAGGCGCGCTGCCACTGCATTACACGGAGATCGTGGCCGAGCGCGAAACGCTGAAGCGCGACCGCGCCGCGCGGGCGTTTTTCGACATGTTCTCGAATCGTGCCACGGCGCTGTTCTACCAGGCGTGGAAGAAGTACCGCCTGCCGTTTCAGCACGAGGTCGACCGCAACCGCCACTATCTGCCACTGCTACTGTCCCTCGCCGGTGCGGCGGACACGACCATGCGCCAGAGCCTGGCCGGCACGCCCGGCACCGTGCACGACGAAGCGCTGGCGGGCTACGCCACCGCAGTGCGTCATCGCCCGGTGTCGGCCACGTACCTGCAACGCGTGCTGTCCGACTATTTCCGGGCCCCCGTGCGGGTCGAGCAGTTCGTCGGCAGTTGGTACGAGGTGCCGGCATCGCAGTACTCGCGCCTGGGCGGCACCAACAACGTGCTCGGCGCCACCGCGCTGGCCGGCAAGCGCGTCTGGCAGCGCGACCTGCGCGTGCGCATCTGGATGGGGCCTCTCGCGCGCGAGCAGTACCGGAATTTCCTGCCTGGCGCGGAAGGCGCACTGGCGCTGCGCAAGATGGTGACCATCCTGTGCGGCGCGACGCTGGAGTTCGAGGTCAAGCTGATCCTGCGCAAGCAGGATGTCACCGGTTGCACGCTCGGGGCGCAAGGCAGTGGCAGGGTAGGGTGGGACACCTTCCTGAGTTCGCGGCCCGCGCTCGAAGACCGCAGCGATGCGCGCTACACGCTTGCACCGCTCCACTGAACGCCGTCGAAACGCTGCCGGATTGCATTTCATTATCTGACCGAACGCCTGACTGAACTATCGGAGCCTTTGCCGCCATGGCCATACCTCTCAAGACGTTGATCGCCAAACTGAACGGAACCAGCCGGCAGGCTGCCGAGCGTGCCGCGTCGCTGTGCATGGCGCGGGGCAACTACGAGGTGGACCTGGAGCACCTGTTCCTCGCGCTGCTGGAGAACCCGCGCAGCGACTTCACCACTGCCGCGCGCGCCAGCGGCATCGATGCCACCGCGCTGCAGCGCGACCTGGAGACCGAGATCGCGCGTTTCCAGACCGGCAACACCCGCACGCCGGCGTTTTCGCCGTACCTGCCCAAGCTGTTCGAGCACGCCTGGCTGATTGCTTCGCTGGATTCGCAGATCACGCGCATCCGCTCCGGACACCTGCTGCTGGCCCTGCTGACGGAGCCCGCGCTGGCGCCGCTGGCCGAACGCGGATCGCGGCGGTTCGGCCAGTTCGATGCGGACAGGCTCAAGCACGATTTCGACAAGCTGACGTCCGGCTCCGAGGAGCGCGAGCAGGCGGTCGATATCGCGGACGGCGCGACGGTGCAGACGGAAGGCGAGGGCAGCGCGGCCCCGTCGCTGACGAAAACGCCCGCACTGGACCAGTTCACCGTCGACCTGACCCAATCTGCGCGCGACGGTCGCATCGACCCCGTGATTGGCCGTGACGCCGAGATCCGGCAGGTGATCGACATCCTGATGCGTCGCCGCCAGAACAACCCCATCCTGACCGGCGAGGCCGGCGTGGGCAAGACCGCGGTGGTCGAGGGCCTGGCGCTGCGCATTGGCGCCGGCGACGTGCCGCCGCCGCTGCAAGGTGTCACGGTGCGCACGCTGGACATGGGCTTGCTGCAGGCCGGCGCCAGCGTCAAGGGCGAGTTCGAGAACCGCCTGAAGAACGTGATCGAGGAGGTCAAGAAGAGTCCCGAACCGATCATTCTGTTCATCGACGAGGCGCACACCATCATCGGCGCGGGCGGCCAGGCCGGCCAGAACGACGCGGCCAATCTGCTCAAGCCCGCGTTGGCGCGTGGCGAACTACGCACGATCGCGGCGACCACATGGAGCGAGTACAAGAAGTACTTCGAGAAAGACGCCGCGCTGGCGCGCCGCTTCCAGGTGGTCAAGGTGGACGAGCCCAGCGAGACCTTGGCCGCCGCGATGCTGCGCGGCATGGCGCCGCTGATGGAGCGGCACTTTGGCATCCGGGTGCTGGACGAGGCGATCACCGAGGCGGTGCGGCTGTCGCATCGCTACATCAGCGGCCGCCAGTTGCCGGACAAGGCCGTCAGCGTGCTGGACACCGCTTGCGCCAAGGTCGCGCTTGGCCAGAGCGCCACGCCCGGCGCGATCGAGGATGATCAGAAGCTGCTGGAACGTCTGGACGGCGAACTCGCCGCGCTGCGGCGCGAGCAGGCCGCCGGTGCCGCGCATGACGAACGCCTGGCGGCGCTGGAGGCCCGCCGCGCAGAACTCGGCGAGCGCATCGCGCAGGCCACGGAGCGGCTGACCAAGGAACGCGCGCTGGTCGCCCGCATTCTCGCGCTACGCGAGGCAAGGGAGACCGGCGCCGACGTGGCAGCAGAAGGCACAATACCCGCGACCGCCAACGGCGATGTGGTGCCGATGCCCGCCAAGCGTGGCCGCAAGGCAAACGCTCCCGTCGGCGGCGAGCTGGAACAAGCCCTGGCGGAACTGCGCACGCTGCAGGGCGAGCAGCCGATGGTGCCGCTGCAGGTGGACGGCCATGTGGTGTCGGAGATCGTCTCCGCCTGGACCGGCATTCCGCTGGGCCGCATGGTCAAGGACGAACTGCGCACGGTGCTGAACCTCAAACCGTTGCTGGCCGCGCGTGTCATCGGCCAGGATCACGCGCTGGACGCCATCGCGCAGCGCGTGCGCACGGCCACGGCCAACCTGGAAGACCCCAACAAGCCGCGCGGCGTGTTCCTGTTTGCCGGGCCATCCGGCGTTGGCAAGACGGAAACCGCGCTGGCGCTGGCGGACATTCTCTATGGCGGCGAGCGCAAGCTGGTCACCATCAATATGAGCGAGTACCAGGAGGCGCACAGCGTATCGGGCCTGAAAGGATCGCCGCCGGGCTATGTCGGCTATGGCGAGGGCGGCGTGCTGACCGAGGCCGTGCGGCGTAACCCTTACAGCGTGGTGCTGCTCGATGAAGTCGAGAAAGCGCACCCGGACGTACTGGAGATGTTCTTCCAGGTCTTCGACAAGGGTGAGATGGACGACGCCGAGGGCCGCCCGATCGACTTCCGCAACACCATCATCATCCTGACGTCGAACGTCGGTTCGTCGGCCATCATGCAGGCGTGCCTGAACAAGCGGCCTGAAGAACTGCCGGACGCCGACAGCCTGTCCGAGGCGCTGCGCCCCGTGCTCTACAAGACGTTCAAGCCCGCCTTCCTTGGCCGGACCAAGGTCGTTCCGTACTACCCGATCCCGGACGATGTGCTGGCCGAGATCATCACGCTCAAGCTCGGCCGCATCCGCGACCGCGTGAGCGCCAACCACAAGGCGGAGTTCCTGTGGGACGACGCGCTGATCGACTCGGTGCTGGCGCGCTGCACCGAGGTCGATGCGGGAGCGCGGGCCGTTGACCACATCCTGAACGGCACGCTGCTCCCTGAGATTGCCCAGACGGTGCTGGTGCGCATGGCCGAAGGCGGCGGCGTGGGCAAGATCAAGGTCAGCGTCGGCAAGAGCGGCGAATTCAAGTACCGAATCCAGTGACGCGGCCAACGCGGACACTGGCGACACAAGCGGGAGTGACATCATGGTCTCACCGACCGAACTGGCCAACCTGCTGCGCGCGGCGCGTTCTGCGTTTGAGCAGGCCAATCGCCTGCTGCGCCTGGAAACGCCGCTTGGCCGCGACGTGCTGCTGCCCGAGCAACTGCACGCTGCCGAGCAGATCGATGGTGGTGGTTTTCGCGTCGAGCTGACGGCGTTGTCCGACGACGCGGGCATTGAAGCGGCCCGTCTGCTCGGCCAGCCGGTGCGGCTGGACCTGCTGACGCAGCAGAGCCGCAGCACGCTGCGCCCGTTCCACGGCCACGTCACGCGCTTCGAGCGGCTGGGCGCCAACGGCGGCCTGGCGCGCTACCGGATGGTGATTGAGCCATGGCTGGCCTTCCTGCGCCACCGGCGCGACAGCTTCCTGTTCCAGGACATGTCGGTGGTGGAAGTGATCGACAGTGTCTTTGGCGACTACAACGCGCAGGGCAAGCTGGTGCCCGCCTGGCGCTGGGCGCTGCACGATGCGTCGGTCTACCCGCGCCGTAACGTCGTCACGCAGTACGAGGAAAGCGACTTCGACTTCGTCTCGCGGCTGCTGGCCGAGGAAGGCCTGTTCTACTACTTCGAGCACGAAGCCGCGCAGGGCGACACGTTGGGCGCACACCGCATGGTGATCGCCGACGCCAACGATGTCTTCACGGACAATGCCCAGCCCGATGTGCGCTTTGGCCGCGCCGATGCCACCGCGCGCGAAGACGTGATCGACCGCTGGCAAGACGCCCACCGGCTGCAGACCAACGCCGTGGCGCTGTCCAGTTGGGACTATCGCGCCAATGCCAAGCGGTCGGTGGAGGTCGGCGCGCAGCAGGAAGGCAAGACGGCGCCGGTTGCGCTGCAAGACACCGACTACCCGGGCCAGTACTGGTTCGAGAACGCCGAGCAGGCGCAACGCGTGGCGCGCCAACTGGTGGAAGCGCTGGAGTTGCGCCGCCAGTCCTTCGGCGGCGAAGGCAGCGTGCGCACGCTGGCGCCGGCCACGCGCTTCACATTCTCCGACCACTACGATTACGGTGTTGCGGGTGACGATGCGTCGCGCCGCTTTGCTGTGCTGTCCGTCGAACATCGGGCCCGCAACAACTTCAACGAACGATTCAGCCAGGTCGTGGGGCAGACGCTTGGCGCGCTGCTTGAGAAGGCGCCAGTGAAGGTGGAGTCGATCTCCGGCGAAACACCGGCCACGCCGTTCTACCGCAACCACTTCACGGTCGTGCGCGCCACCGTGCCGTATCGCCCGCAACGCAGCGATGCGCAGGGCCGGCAATTGCATCCGCGCCCGACCGTGACCGGCAGCCAGACCGCCCTCGTCATCGGCGCGGGCGGCCCCGTCCACACCGACCGCGACCACCGCGTGAAGATCCAGTTCCACTGGCAGCGCGGTGCCCGCGCGGCCAGCCGCAAGCCGCATCCGGCCGGCGAGGACAACGCGCGCGCCGAGGCCGGGCTGGGCGCCTGGGTGCGCGTGGCCACGGCGGTTGCCGGCCCCAACTGGGGCGGGGTGGCGCTGCCGCGCATCGGCCAGGAAGTGGTGGTGGAGTTCCAGCACGGCGACATCGACCGCCCGGTGGTCGTCGGCGCCGCGTACAACGGCAGCGGCCAGGCCAACGCGCAGTACAACCAGAGCCAGACCGGCGCGGCCGGTGCGACGGGCAACGCCCCGGCGTGGTTCGCCGGCGGAGCGGAAGAGGGCAAGACCGCAGGCCCAGGCGAGGGCCATAACCACAATGCCGTGCTGTCCGGCATCAAGACGCAGGCGCTGGCGGAAAGCCAGGGCGGCGCGGGCGGCTACAACCAGCTCGTGTTCGACGACACCGAAGGCCAGGGCCGCACGCAACTGGCCACCACCCAGGCCGCCAGCGCGCTGACGCTGGGCCACCAGTTGGATCAACGCGACAACGCCCGCAAGACGGCCCTCGGCCACGGCGCGGCGCTGGAAACCATCGACAGCGGTGCGCTGCGTGGCGGCGCCGGCCTGCTGCTGACGGCCCACGCGGGCGGCACCGGCACGCCGCTGCTGGACAGTGAACGGGCCGCCAGCCAGATCGAGGCCAGCGGCGCACTGCTGACCTCGCTGGCGGAAGTCGCGCGAAAGCAAAAGGCCGGCTTGCCCCAGGAGCCCGCAGCGGCGGAACTGCCCGCGCTGGCGCAGCTCAAGCACACCACCGAGGTGCTGCGTCACACCGAAACCGGCAGCGACGGCAAGGGCAACGCCACCGCCTACAGCGCCCCCAACCTGCAGGTTTCGGCGCCGAAAGGCATTGCCGCCACCACACCGGCCGACGCCGTGCTCGTCGCCGGCACGCAACTGACGCTTGCCGCGCAGCAGGACGCCAACGTCAGCGCCGGCGGCAACTTGTCAGTGGCGGTCGCGGACGGCATCAGCCTGTTCGCGCATGGCAAGGCCATTGGAAAGGCATCGTCCGACGCCAAACCTGGCATCGCGATGCACGCGGCAAGCGGAAAGGTCGGATTGTTCGCCCTGCAGGGCCAGGCCCGGATCGCGGCGGAGAAGACGGTCACGATCGCCTCCACCCAGGGGGCGATCAACGTCCAAGGCAAGAGCCACATCCTGCTGAACGCCGCCGGCGCGCAGATCCGGGTGATGGGAAACACGATCGAGGTGCATGCGCCGGGGATGACGACGTTCAAGGGCGGGCAGCATTCGTTTGTGGGGCCGGGGGGGAGTGAGGCGAGCACGGAACTGACACCAGGTTCGCTTGCGCGATGTGAATGGAAATCATGATGAGCGCTGACGGACGAGACAGCTTGATGGAACTGGGCGAACAACTTCGACGTGAGTTGTTTCAAGCCCGGGAACTCAACGCTGAGCACCACATCCACGTCGTGCTTGACCCGAATCATCCGGTTGCACCTTTCGACTCGCTCCACCCGGATCACCTGAGAACGCGTGTCCCATCGGCGACGATTCACCGTGTGGATCGTCCGGATTTGAAGCATGAGCCGGACCTCTGTCCACTGATCGTGACGCTGTACAAGCCAGGTGACCGGGGGTATCGAGATGAATCGTTGCTCCAGGAAACGGTGGAGAACGCCTTGTCTCGTTGCGCGAGCGTCAACGGCGCTTATGTGTGCGGCTGGGTCGCCACCACCTGGGACGGCGAAAAGCTCGCGAAGCGCATTGCGGCGTCTACGGTAGTCTCGCACCCGCTCACGGGCCGGCGAGTCTTGGCGTGGTTCGAGCCGCATCGGCTTGCACTCCTGGAGCGTCGGCATCCAGAAATTGCCGAACGATTTCTCTCCGAGGTATCAAGCTGGTGGTTCGTCGATATGACACAAGGACTTCGAAGAGTCTCGCCAGAATCCGAGGTCCACGAAGAACATGCCAATGATCCGCCGACGACGGATCGGCCGATGTCCCCTCAGCAGGTTCACGCAGTCTGGGCGGAACAGGATCGAATTCGGGAGGGGCGCCTGGTGGCAATGGCGATGAGAAAGGCGGGAATTCCGCTACCGGCGTCCCCTGAGCCAATGATTGACGATGCTGTTCATAGAGCTCATGAATGCGGCCTGCGAGGCGAGCAGGACGTGGTCTTCTTTGCCATGAACAGCCTTACGCTTAGCGCGGAGTGGTTTGAACACCCGGTCGTAAAGGCTGCGCTGAGTGAGATTGCCAGCGGAGAGGAGCTGACGCTGGCCGATACGCTCGCCGCTCAACCGGACGCCGTGCTGGATGAGATCGCTTCCTACAAGACAACAGGCCGCACGCCAACGTAAGACATAGACGAGGCATCAATGTCAAACACGACGACCTCCGGATCGAAGAACGACGCCACAACCAGCCAGGCGAAGCAGAACCCGTCCGCCGAGGGGGGGGCTCAGGCGCTGCGTGCCAATGCCGGCGCTGCCAAGAAATGCGCGCCAAGCAACAAGAACGGGAAATGCGGGTTTTGCGAGCGCGATGGGTATCCGATTCTGCCATTGCGCTATGCCGTCGTGCCGAGTTACCTGCAGAACTCGGGAACATTGCCGCTCAGTGCTGTCCCCACGTTTGATTCGTTTGAAAAGAAGGGGCTGCGGCTGAGCAAGTATGTCCTGCGGACGTTGCGGCAGGGGTTCGTGCATGTGTATCTCGGAACGCCTGGGATATGGCAGTCCTACGTCGTGACGAAGGATGGCTATCTTCGGTTGCTGGCGGACCCGGACGATCCAGATTGGAAGACCGATCGTCCCATGACGGAGGCGTGCAAGCGAGATGGGCACAACATTCCGGCCAGCTTCATCACTGTTCCTCCAGGCTACGATAAGGTCTGGCTGGCATTTGCGGAAGACGTTTGGTCGCCGACCGTCCGTGCCAACTACGAGAAGGCGCCGGATAAGCGCATGCAGCAATGTCAGATCAGTGCGCTGGCTTCAGCTCCCGGCAAAACCAAGCATGCCTTCGAGATAGGCGGGGGGAAGACGGGCCTGACAGACCTGGTGTTCGAATACGTCGACGAAGAGCGAAAGTACGCAGAGCGCAGGAGCTACGATGGTGGCTACTGGAGCGAGAAGGGCACACAAAAGACGCAAAAGGGCCACCAATGGCAAAGCCTGCACGGTAATTTCTCCAGGGCGGGTCATGGCGCTCCGCTGACGAAATTTGCCTCGTCCTTTGCCGAGAAGCGAAGCAAGAGCGGAAAACCCGGGAAAGTAGCCGCCTTCGCACTTCGTGATGACGTTGGCATAGTCAAAGAGCTCAACGGGCATACGCATGACCGCATCCAGTGGCGACAGACCTACTGCGGTGCCATCGCGCGCCCGTTGCTGATCTCGCAAGCCATTGTCGGCTTGAAGACGCAGATTTCCCAGGCCACCGCGAAGGCCGTCGAAGAGGACGAGACGAAACGCAAGGTCGCGGACAAGGTCACAACGACTTACGTGGTCGGCAATCCAAACTACACGCCCGACGCCGTCCAAACAGTCACCACGACGCGGAAGGAGCGCATCGACGCAAAGAACAAGGCGAACTGGAGCAAGCTCGAGGAGCGATACAACGAGGCCGAGCGAGACAAGTTCGAGAAGGCGTACGTCAAGCAGATGAGCGACCTCACGGAGCGCATTGCCGACTGTGACGCGGATTGGGAAGCGTGGGCGCGCACCAATGAATGGAAGTCCTGGCTTGGCGACTATGACGTGGAAAAGCTCCATGAGAACGTCAAGTTGATGAAAATGTGCGCCCCGTGCCTGGCTGGTGGTCCGCAGGGGAAAGCAGGTGTCAAGCTCTGGGAGGAATGGCTTACCAACGAGAAGGACGCGAACAATCCGACCGGCTATACGATTCCTTACGCCGCGATCATGGGCGGTAGAAAGGATCTGCTAACGTATTTGGCTCCAGCGGGACCGAAGCCGTGGGATGGAGATGAAGTCAACAAAGGCGACAAGCTCTATGACACGGTGAAAGCCATCATCAGCGCGGATGAGTTCAAGGATCCGGAAAAGCTCAAGAAGCTGATGGATCCGGTTCAGCAAGCTGCTGCCCATCTGCTAGCCGCATTGGACGCGGCGATATCGCAAGTATCAGAGAGGGCAGCTCAGGCGGCGGAAGGCACAGCCAGGCGTGCAATTCAGGCTGGGTTCAAGATATATAGGAACATAAGTCCTGTATTTCTGAAAGTTCGGATGACCATCGGGCAGTATGTGGATCTAATGAACCAGTTGTCACGGAAGGGCGCGGATGCAGGAAAACGCCTAACCGAGGTCAGCGGCAGGAGAGCACGTAGCGTAGTGCTGGGCGGAATCCTTAGTATTTCAAATGAGAAGGTTCGCAATACTGTGATAGAGGTCACAATTTGGACCTTCGAGCAAGCGGAAGAGCTGAAGAAAACGATCGAGGCGTCTGTAGCTAAAGCCAAGCGCGAGGCGCTTGATATTGCGGGCGGCGCTGCCAGTGCGCTGAAGATCGCAGGTATGACACTTAGCCGCGACGCGGTGCAACTACTGCGCCCGCTGGAGCGATCGGTCATGCTACTTCCAGGCGCTGCGAAGTCGCTGGCACGCGAGATCATGTCAAAAGGTATGAAGGCCGCTGCGATCGGCGGTGAGCCGCTTTTGGCGGTCGGGTCGTTGATGATGCAAGTGTGGGCCTTCAGGGATTCCAGGAAGGAAATGGACACGAAGCTAGGCCCGCAGGGAGGTGCAGAGGCTAAGCTCCCCGTTGTCTCAGCTGCGTTGGGGATAATGGCGGCGACCGCTGAAGTAACCAAAATCGGCTTGGGTATGTTCGGCAAGCCGGCGGCTGGCCCGGCCCTGGTTAAGGTCGGAGGTATGCTGGCAGCAGTCTCCCTTGCCGTTGACGGTGTGCAGGCGTTGTTCTCAGCAAACCGGGCCGCACAGCAGGGCGACAGAGGGGCCGCATGGGCCTATGGCGTCGGAGCCGGCGCGTTCATTCTTGGTGCCGTTGTATCCGTTGCCACCGGATTCTCCGGTGCGCTGGTCGGCGGCTTGTTGGGTATCGGGCCGTTAGGCTGGGTGCTCTTACTAACGGCGGCGGGTATTGCAATGATCTGGTTGGCTGTCAACCTTGAGTCGACGCCGGCTGAAGTATGGCTCGATCGTTGCTATTGGGGGCTCGGCAAGCGTGCAGAAGGAAAATGGACAGATAGCCAGTTCAATGAAGAGATCGCAGATCTGAATGCATTGGTACTGGGTCTGGGCGCTGAACTGGCCTTCAATGACGATTGGACAGAGGCAGCTACTGGCTTCGATACCCTTAAAGTGAAACTGACATTCGCTAACTATAGTGCTGCGAAATCCGTCTATGAGTGGAAGGTGCGAGGAGTCGGTGGAAAGGGAAATTCCGAGATTGTCATGGCCGGTGGGCAGGACGCACAGGTCTTACCCGAGTTTAGGCCTATGGGCGCTAGCGTCGATAAGTCGTCTCGTATGAGGAATCGTCAAGGCACAGGTGGGGCGCAGAAGGATGGATCGTACGTAGTTGAAGAGAGCATCGAAGTCAATACGGGGATTTTCAAGAGCGCCCAGCTTGAGGTCAGGTATTGGCCTGACAGGAACGACTCTGACGGCTGGGCGGAGAAACTGGTGATGGTGAGAGATTAAATGACAAGGAAACTGTCCAGATTGCAGCCGCAGAATCAATATTGGTATGAGGACCTTCCTGCTCGTGACACTTTGCCGGATCTGGTAAATGGAGGTGAGACTCCTCACATCGGTGGCGAGTTGAGATGCGTGGACGAGACTATTCTTGAAATATCCAGAACTTCGTCGGCGCAACGCGGTCTCGCATTGATTCTCGGCATTGGTATTCTCGTTGGTCTCGCGTTAATTTCACCATTCCTGGTCGAGATGTATACGGTGGATATTGGTGATTTCCTGCTTCCAGCGCTGATCATGGCGCTGATGTTGATTGCGGTGGTGTGCGGTGCATGCTTCCTGATCAGGAGAGCGACCCGCACACCCAGAGATCTTCCGATTCGCTTCAATCGAACTACCGGTTCTGTACAGGTTCTTGACTATGTGATAAATATGAATCCTTTCGGAAGGTGGCGCATAGAATTAAGAAGTTTTAACTGGAATCAAGTAGAGGCTGAACTGGTGAAAATTGCGGGATATAACGGTAAAACATATTCGATCCGTTACGGTTTGGTGTTGGCGGGGTTGGATGTGCATAATGGCATGGTTCGGGATCGAATAGCCTTAGTATCTGGCGCTGGATATCCAAATTGTTTGCGTCAGTTGTGGGCATTTATTCGAATATATATGCACGAAGGTGTGTCAAGCCAAATTTCAACTCCGCAGTCTGATGGGGTCAGCCTGGGACGTTGCATTCTTGCCGACTATCCTTTCCTGGACTTCACGGAAGATGGCAAAAGGCGGCGTGCCGCCATGGGGGGAATCGACTGGATTGTCTGTTTTTTTGTAATGGTTCCTCTGTTCTGGATCTTCGTGCCGGTTAGTGTTTTCGAGTACATTGCCTTGGTGCTTGCTCCTGTAGCAAAATGGCCTGATGAGCGGGGCGGCCTGCAGGCCTAGGAATCATTGGGCTATATTGAATGCTGAAAGAAGGATGAATGTGGCTAACGTTGGCAACCCGCACTGATAACTCAACTTGGCCAAAGAATCTCGTTGCCATAGGTAATGTTACCGGCAGCTTGACGATCCAAGCTTGAATCTACTGAAATGACGGTGAAGCGATCACGGCTTGAGCCACAGAGCCCACATTGGTACGAGGACCTGCCTGGCCGATCGGATGGTGTGGGAGGCGTTGACGGCAAGACGACGCCGGATATTGGCGAAGACCTGCGGCGGATGGATGATCATGTTCTCGAATTGTCGCGGGCCAGCTCCATAAATCGAGGCGGTGGCATACTCATCGGCGGCGGAATGTTGATAGGCATGCTGTCAATTTCTGACTTTATCGCGCTATTATTGAAGAAAGGCTTTTCCGAAGTGCCTCTAGGGACGTCCCTACTGGCCCTCGGCTTGTTCGCCTTCCTGACACTCATAGCTTATGTCATCAAGAAAGAGGTTCGCACGCCCCGTGATCTGCCGGTGCGTTTCCATCGTGATACCGGCCGAGTTGTCGCTCTTGAGTATGTCACGAAATTCAATCCATTCGCCAAATGGAAAGTCGTACAAAAGGAGTTGGATTGGAATTATATTGAGGCGGAGCTCGCGAGGATTTCCGGTTACAACGGGAAAACGTATTCGGTTCGCTATTCATTACTGATCGCACAGTGTTTGCCCGGGACCAATATGGTTGCGGAGCGCATAGTGCTGAAAGCTGATGAGATATTTCCAGTTGCACTACATGGGATGTGGTCATTTATTCAATGCTATATGGCGAGCGGTGAAGCAGGTTTGATAGGTACGCCGCGACCTGTCGACATCAACCTCACGCGATGCCTGCTGCGTTACTATCCCGTACTGGATTTTACGTCAGAGGGGAAGGAGCGCCGAAAGCACATGAATGTTGTGGCATGGATATTTAATATTGTTGTGTTTATTCCGTTGTTCTGGCTGTTTATTCCGATTGGTTTTTGCGAGTTTATTGCACTAAAGCTGGCGCCGGAGCCGAAGTGGCCCGGCGAAGGCTAGTAATATTGTTGAAACTGGCGCCGGAGCCGAAATGGCCAAACGAAGGCTGAGACTTTCTCTGCTTATAGCTGCATGACCTGAGCAGGTTCCACAGGCAGCGCGACGCACGCGCGGCGAGCCGCAAACCGCATTCGGCGGGCAAGGACAAGGCGTGTCGAGGCCGGGCTAGGCACCTAGGTGCGCGTGGAGACGCAGTGGTCGGCACCAATTGGGGCGGCGTGTCGCTGCCGCGCATCGGTCAGGAGGGGAAGGTGGAGTTCGAGCATGGCGACATCGGCCGCCCGGTGGTCGTTGGTGCCGCGTACAACGGCAGCCGCCGAAAGATTCCATCAAATTCAGTTACCAGCGTGAGCCGGATCCCCCTACCTAACGCGCTGCATCATGGTTCCCGGCGGAACGGATCTGGCTGGGATTCTCCGATACACCGTGGACCAAGCGCGTGTGGAAGAACCACACGCAAGCGAAGGAGCGCGCGCGCCATATGCGCGAATTCCGCCTGGACCAATGGAAAGGCGGCAGCCACCGGCATGCGCAGTCGCTCGCAAAGATCAGCGATCACCTGCTGGAGGCCGGCTACCGGTTCGCCGACACGAAGCCAGACCCAAGCAAGCGCGGCCAGTACGCCAGCGAGATGGCCGGGCAGGTGGCGGCCTTCTCGCACTCGCAGCAGGCTTTCTATGGCATGAGCGAGCAGGTGCCCGGGCTGGTGAAATGAGCCGACGAGCAGGCCAGGCGGATGGGCATGACGGCACCGATGGTGGCGGTTGGCGACCCGGTCGGCGTGGCGCTGGAGGCGGCGCAACTCTTGCGCTTGCGGACCGAGATATTCGAGCGGGACAAGGATCGCATCTGGAAGCAGGCGACGTCCACCACGATTGCTGGCATTCGGCAGGTGATTGAAGAAATGGCCGTGGAGGAGGCGCTTCAGGTCGAGCGAAACACGTCGGGCATTGCCATCAACACCATGGCGGATGGCTCGTACGTGGAAAACCCGGTCGACGCGGACACGGAAGAAAGCATCTGGGAATCGCATGGCCTGAAGGCACTGAAGCCGGATCACGAGAAGCGCGTGCGCCAGAAGGCCTGGAAGACCTACCTGGACGACTACAGCGAGCCGAATCGGCAGGCGTTCGAGCAGCAGCTTGAGCAGGACATGGATGCCTATGCGAAGAACACGCTGGTGCCGTTGGCCAACAGCTTTGTCACTTGGTATCAGGGCACGCCATATCGCGAGTCGATGATCTGCAATCACGACGACTTCGATCTGCGCAGCGGCGAGGCTATGACGAACCTCGTCATGGCTTGCCTGTATGACATCGTCGGCGTACGCCCGGTGACTGAAGCGCTGCTCAAGGAATTGCAGGGAACGTTCACGGAGCGCAAGAACACGACCCTGCGCGCCATGGTGCTGGACAACAGCGAAGCGGCAAAGAAGCTGGAAAAGGCAGCGACCGCCGATCTGGAATGGGGCAACCCCGGCGCCTGGAGCAATGTGTTCAAGGCATTTGCACACGTGCTAGAAAAAGGGCATGAGGGGCCGGCCAGCCTTGCCGGCGCTCTTGGCAGCGTTGCGCGACTCGTTTACAGCATATCGGGACCCATTGTCACCTTGCTGTGAGCTGCTGCTGATCCTGTGGACACCGACCTAAGTTTTTTGCATCTTTTCGAACGCGATCGGGCTGACATAGCCGAGCGTCGAATGACGGCGCGTCGGGTTGTAGAACCGCTCGA
>JACXTT010003064.1_pt1 | contig 26113 bp, 22 predicted proteins | sample 9270951 | NCBI WGS metagenome assembly JACXTT01 (sample SAMN15532306, study PRJNA645909) | rock metagenome | isolation source: weathered quartz diorite | place: Puerto Rico | collected 2017-06-21
TTGCGGGACCACGCGGCACGCGCGCGCATTGCCCGGCGCGGCTGGGCTCCATCTGGGCGCCCCTCGTCCGCCGCCCGCTCGGAGGGAACGGGTCCCGCAACACCCCACCCCCCACCACCCCCGCGGGCTCCACTCATACATCGTGGATGTGCAGGGTGAGACGTATTCCGAAGGCAGTTTTATGCGCGCCATGTGGGCCCAAGCTTCATAGGACTCGACCTCGACAGAACTAAGCCCTGCCGAAGGCAGTTCGGCATACCGCGCATCGAACGGAGCTGAGCGTGGGGTCTGAGGGCTTATCGCGGTGGGGAGCGGTGGGGAGAGGGGTTGCGGGACCCGTTCCCTCCAAGCGCGCGGCGGCCGAGCCGCGCCCAGATGGAGCCCAGCCGCGCCGGGCAATGCGCGCGCGTGCCGCGTGGTCCCGCAACCCCTCTCCCCACCCCTCCCCGCCGCCATAAGCCAGATCTTCACGTCAGATCCGCTCGATGATGCGCTTGCCGAACATGCCGTAGGGGCGAATCATGAGCGCGAGGATCATGAGGACGTAGGGCGCAAAATCCTTGGTCCCCCCGCCGACGTACGGGTCGACGTACCCGGCGGCGATGTTCTCCACGACGCCGACGATGAGGCCGCCGATGATCGCGCCCGGAATCGAGTCGAGCCCGCCGAGGATCACGACCGGGAACACCTTGAAGCCGACCAGCGCGAGGTTGACGTCGACGCCAAGGAGATTGCCCCAGAGGATCCCGCCCAGCGCGGACACGATGCCGGTCATCGCCCAGGCGACGCCGAAGTAGCGCTCGACGTCGATTCCCATCGCCATCGCGACCTGCTGATTGTCGGCGACGGCGCGCATGGCGATCCCCTTGCGGGACTTCAGGAAGAACCAGCCGAAGCCGGCCAGGAACGCCAGGCTCACCGCCGCGCCCAGCAGCTGGATTGGCGGGATGAACAGCGGGCCCAGCATGAACGGCTCGTCGCGGATCGGCAGCGGCAGCGGCTTGGTACCCGAGAAGATTGTAAACGGCCCAACGCCGCGCAGAATCGACGCCAGACCGATCGTGGCCATGACGACCGCGATCACGGGTCGGCCGATCAGCTTGCGCAGCATGAGGCGCTCGAGAACGAAGCCGAACAGGACCAGGCTCGCGATCGCCAGGATGACGGCCAGCCACAGCGGCGCGCCCCAGACCATCAGGCCGCCGGCGGCGACGAAGCCGGCGATCATCACGAACTCGCCCTGCGCGAAGTTGATTGCGTCGGTGGCCTTGTAGACCAAGACGAAGCCGAGCGCGATCAGCGAGTACATCAGGCCGATCAAGAGGCCGTTCGAGATCAGCAGGAACAGAAAGCCGACGTCGTCAGACATGGGCTACCGCCGGCGCGTCGACGTCCTCGACCCGAACCCGCGACTTCATGACGGCTTGCCGGCCGTCCTCGTAGGTGATGGTCGCCTCGAGCTCGACCGCCCTGCCGCCGGAGTAGAACGCGTCGATGACCGGCGCGTACTTCTCGGCCACGAAGCGCCGGCGCACCTTGCGGGTCCGCGTCATCTCGGCGTCGTCGGCCTCGAGATCCTTGGTGAGGAGCAGGAAGCGGCGGATCCGGGTCGATTCCGGCAGGGTCTCGTTGCCCTTCCTGATCTCCTCCCGGATCAGCTCCGATACCTCCGTCTTCTGACTCAGGTCGGCGTAGCTCGTATAGGGAATGCCGCGGCGCTCCGCCCAGTTCCCGACCGTGTTCAGGTCGATGGCGACCATCGTGGTGACGAAGGCGCGATCGTTGCCGAACGCGACCGCCTCGCGGATGAACGGGCTGAACTTCAGCTTGTTCTCGATGAACTGCGGCGCGAACGGCGTGCCGTCGTGCAGGGCCCCCACGTCCTTGGCGCGGTCGATGATGACCAAGTGGCCGCGCGGATCGACGAAGCCGGCGTCACCGGTGCGGAACCACCCGTCGGGGTCGATGACCTCGCGCGTGGCCTCCTCGTTCTTCAGGTAGCCCTTGAAGATGATCGGACCGCGCACCAGCACCTCGCCGCGGTCGGCGATCTTGACCTCGATGCCCGGGCACGGGCGCCCGGCGGTCGTCGGGTTGGCCTCCGTGCTCGGCTGGAGCGACACCAGACCGGTCGTCTCCGTCGAGCCGTACACCTGCTTGAGGTTGACGCCGATCGAGCGGAAGAACCGGAAGGTATCGGGCCCGAGCGGTGCGCCGCCGGTCAGCGCCCACTTCGCGCGGCGCAGCCCGAGCTGGTCGCGGATCGGCGTGTAGACGAGCACGTTGCCGAGCATGCACGCCAGGCGCAGGGGCAGCGGGACGGGCTTACCGTCGGCGCGGAGGATCTCGGCGCGCTCGGCGGCAGCGCGGAAGCGCTCGAAGACCCACCGCTTGAGCGCCGGCGCGTCGGCGGCTTTCACCTGCACCGACGTCAGCATGTTCTCCCAGATGCGCGGCGGCGCCAGCACGGTCGTCGGCCCGAGCTCACGCAGGTCGCGCTGCACCGTCTCGGGACTCTCGGGGCAGTTCGCGCAGAAGCCCACGACGAGGCTCAGGAAGAGCGTATAGGCGGCGTCGCCCGCCCACGCCATCGGCAGGTAGGCGAGCGCGTCGTCCTCGGGGCTGACGTCGTCGGCCTTGCGGAACGCCTCCGCGAGCGCGATCGCGTTCGCGTTCGTCAGCATGACGCCCTTGGGATTGCCGGTGGTGCCCGAGGTGTAGCAGATGATCGCGACGTCCTCGGGCTTGCCCTTCTCCACCTCGGCCTCGAAATAGCTGGGATGCTTGGCCCCGAACTCGCGACCGAGCTCCTGCACCGATTGATAGGAGCGGAGCCACTCGTGCTTGTAGTGCGACATCCCGCGCGGATCGTCGTAGACCACCAGGCGCAGCGCCGGCAGCTGGTCGCGGAGGGCCAGCACCTTGTCGACCTGCTCCTGGTCCTCGGCCACGATCACCGAGCATTCGGCGTGGTTCCAGACGAACGCCAGCTCCTTCGCGATCGAGTCCTGGTAGACCGGCACGGGCACGCCGCCGAGGCTTTGCGCGGCGACCTGAGCCCAGTAGAGCCGTGGGCGGTTGTCGCCGATGACGGAGAGGCGCTCGCCGCGCTTGAAGCCGAGCGCGGCCAGACCGAGTGCGAAGGCGCGGACCTCCTCGTGGTACTGGCGCCACGTCCAGGTCTGCCAGATCCCGCGGTCCTTCTCGCGGATCGCCGGCCGGTCGCGCAGGTCGCGCGCGTTTCGTTGCAGCAGTCGTGCGAGCGTGCTCTCAGCCACGGGAACCTCCCGGAGCGTTGGTCTTGGTCTCGGCCTTGGCTTCGCCAAGGTAGGCCTTGATCACGCGCGGATTGGCCCGAACCTCGTCGGGCGTGCCCTCGGCGATCTTCTGGCCCATGTCGAGCACGGCGACGCGGTCGGAGATGTCCATGACGACGCCCATGTCGTGCTCGATCAGGATCACGGTAACGCCCCACTCCTCGTTGACGTCGAGGATGAAGCGCGCCATGTCTTCCTTCTCCTCGTGATTGCATCCGCCCATCGGCTCGTCGAGCAGGAGGATCTTCGGATCGAGCGCCAGCGCGCGGCCGAGCTCGACGCGCTTCTGCAGCCCGTACGCGAGCGAGCCGGTGGGCCGGCGGCGCAAGTCCTGGATTCTCAGGAAGTCGATGATGTCCTCGACGCGCTTTCGATGGGCGACCTCTTCCCGCTGCGCCAGCCCCCAGTAGATGAATGCGCCGACCACGCCGGTCTTCATGTGGACGTGGCGACCGAGGAGCAGGTTGTCGAGGACGGTCATGCCGCGGAAGAGGGCGATGTTCTGGAAGGTGCGCGCGATGCCGAGCTCGGCGATCTTGCTCGGCGCCAGGTCGGTCACGTCCCGTCCTTCCAGGACGACGCGGCCGGTATCGGGATGATAGAAGCCGCTGATCATGTTGAGGACCGTCGTCTTGCCGGCACCGTTGGGCCCGATGACCGACAGGATCTCGCCCTTCTGGGCCTCGAGAGAGACGCGGGTGACGGCCTGAACACCGCCGAACGCCTTGGACGCCTCACGGATTTCCAGAAGTGCGCTCACGAGAGCCACCGCTTTCGTCGTCGGTAGTGCTTCACGTCCCTGTAGCTCTTCCGTTGGCCTACGCCGGTCAAGCCCAGATAGAACTCCTTGATGTCCTCGTTCTGACTGATCGTCTTGGCATCCCCGTCCAGTACGATCCGGCCATTCTCCATAACATAGCCATGTTGAGCAACCTGTAATGCCATGGTCGCGTTTTGCTCGGCCAAGAGGACGGCGACCCGTTCGTCGCGGTTGAGCCGCGCAACGATCTCATAGATTTCCGCCACGAGCTTGGGCGCCAGGCCCATCGACGGCTCGTCCAGAAGCATCAGGGCCGGCCGAGCCATCAGCGCGCGGCCGATCGCGACCATCTGCTGCTCGCCGCCCGAGACATACCCGGCCTTGAAGGCGCGCCGCTCGGTGAGCCGCGGGAAATAGTGGTAGACGAGCTCGAGATCTCGTCGCGTCGCCTGCCCGTTGCGGCGCGTGTACGCGCCGGTGAGGAGATTTTCCTCGACCGTCAGGTGCTCGAACACGTGGCGTCCTTCCATCACCTGCACGATGCCGTGCTTGACCACGTCGGACGGGCTCTGACGATGGATCGCCTTGCCGTGGAACTCGATCGTGCCCTTCGTCACGTCGCCGCGCTCGGTGCGCAGTAGGCCCGATATGGCCTTGAGCGTGGTCGACTTGCCCGCGCCGTTGGCGCCGAGGAGGGCGACGATGCCCCCCTCGGCGACGGCGAGCGACACACCCTTCAACACGAGGATCACGTGGTCGTAGATCACCTCGATGTTGCTCACCGCCAGGAGCGGCCGCGGCGTGTCGCTCGTCACCGGCGCGACCCTACTTCTCCTTCGAGCAGTCGCGCATCGTGTAGCCGAGCTTCTTGCCTTCCTCGACGGCCGCTGTCTCGATCTTCGGCCGGACCACCTCGCGCATGGGCGCGATCCAGTCGGAGACGACGTTCCACTTCTTGCCGTCCCACTGCTGGATCAGCACGGGGCCGCTGCCCTCGTGGTCCTCGCAAGAGACCTTGACCGGGTGCGTGAAGTTCTTCATGCCGACCTGGTCGAGCCGCTGCTCGGTCAGGTTGAGGTTCTCGAAGCCCCAGCGCACCTGCTCGGCGGAGAGCGGCTTGTTGCCGTACTTCGCCATCGCCGTGCGGATGGCCTCGGCCGACAGCATCGCGTTCACGAGCCCGCGGTTGTGGAGCGGCGAGCCGATCTCCTCTTTCTTCGTCGAGCCCTTGCCCTTGTCGTAGACGAACTTCTGCAGATCGGCGTGGACCTTGAAATTCGTGCCGGGGGCATGGAAGGTCGCGCCCTTGTAGCCCTTGGCGCCCTCGCCGGCCGGAACCACGTCCGAGTCGTTGGCCGACCACCAGTTGCCGATGAGGTGGTCCATCTTGAAGCCGATCGATGCCGCTTCTTTCACGGCGACCTGGTTCATCACGCCCCAGCCGGACATGAAGATCCAGTCCGGATTGATCCGGCGCACCTGGAGCCACGTGGCCTTCTGCTCCTGCCCGGGATGGTCGACCGCGAGCAGCGAGAGCTCGAACTGATACTTCTTCGCGAGCTCCTCGAGCGTCGGGTTGGCTTCCTTGCCGTAGGCGCTGTTGTGGAAGATGTGGACGATCTTCTTGCCCTTGAGCTTCTCCAGGCTGCCTTCCTGCTGACCGATGTAGCGGATGACCGCGGAGGCCTGGCTCCAGTAGTTCGTCGGGAAGTTGAAGACCCACGGGAACCACCGGCCGTCCGACGCGGCGCTCATGCCGTAGCCCATCGAGAACACCACGACCTTGTCGACGGGCGCCTTGGGAATCAGTGAGTACGTGATCGCGGTCGAGTAGGGATTCACGAGCACCGGGCTCTTGCCCTTGAGGCGCTCGTAGCACTCGACGCCCTGCTTGGTGTCGTACTGCGTCTCGCACTCCTCCCACACGAGCTTGACGCCGTTGATGCCGCCGTCACGCTCGTTCAACAGGGTGAAGTAGTCGACGAAGCCGTCGGCGATCGGGATTCCGCTCGGCGCGTACGGGCCCGTGCGATAGACGAGCAGCGGGATGAACACCTCTTTGGATTGGGCGGCCGCCGGAACCGGCGCCGTGAGCACGAGCGCCGCCAGAGCCGCGAGCCAGAGCTTCCGTGTCGTCATGACACTCTCCTTTCGTTCACGTCAGTGGGGAAACGGCCACAACCGCAGCTTCTCTTTCGTGATCTGCCAGAGCCGCGCCAGCCCGCGCGGCTCGACGATCAGGAAGAAGATGATCAACCCGCCGAACACCATCAGCTCGATCTGCTTCTGGAGCGCGACGGGAAGCGGAAGGCCGATCAGATGGGGCGCGTTGCTGAGGACGATCGGGACCAGCACGATGAACGCCGCGCCCAGGAACGAGCCGAGGATGCTGCCGAGGCCTCCGATGATCACCATGAAGAGGACCAGGAACGAGATGCTGATGTCGAAGGCCAGGGTCTCGGCGGTTCCGAGATAGAGGAACACGAGCCCGGCGCCCGCCACTCCGCAGTAGAACGAGCTGATCCCGAACGCGAGCAGCTTCGTGGGCAGCGGGCGCACGCCGATGATCTCCGCGGCGATGTCGCGGTCGCGGATGGCCATCCACGAGCGCCCCACGCGCCCCCGCACCAGGTTCTTGGCGATGACCGCGAAGACCGTGACGAGCCCCAGCGCCATCAGGTATCGCGCGCCCGCGGGCGAGTTCGGCCCGGTGACGAACACGCCGAAGAGACCGCGGTCCGGTGCGGTGATCGTGCCCGATGAGGCGTAGTTGGTGAACCACGCGACCTTGTTGAAGAGCCAGATCAGGAAGAACTGCGAGGCGAGCGTGGCGACGGCGAGGTAGAAGCCCTTGATGCGAAGGCTCGGGATGCCGAAGAGCAGCCCGACGCCGGCCGCCACCAGGCCCGCGAGGAGGAAGACCACGACGATGTTGAGCCATGGGAACGCGGTCGCCACCTTGAATGCCGAGTACGCGCCCACCGCCATGAAGCCGCCGGTGCCGAGCGAGAGTTGCCCGGCGTAGCCCGTCAGGAGATTGAGCCCGATCGCCGCCAGCGCGTAGACCAGAAACGGGATCAGCACGGCCTGCAGCCAGTACTCGCTCGCGACGAGCGGCGGCACGACGAACGCGGCCACCACTGCCGTCGCGACGACCACGCGATCCTGCACGACCGGAAACACCGCCTGATCGGCGCCATACGAAGTCTTGAACTGCCCCGCCTCCCGATAAATCAAGCGAACCTCACCAGGACCGCACGCGCGCACCACGCGCGAGTAGCGACACAGCGCGCATAACTCAGGCACCCGAAACCCCCGAGCACGCGCGAAGGACTCCGATTCACCCAACTAACCGGCGACGCGCCCCGCGGGGTGGGGTGGGCGGGGGTGACTCCAGCAACCCGTGTTGTCAGGGTTGTGCTCACCGTCGCGCGCCGGACAAGGCCAACGCGGGTGTTGGCTAGCGTGGTTGCCGGAGGCACCCCCGCCCACCCCACCCCGCGGGCCGAATCGCGATGCAAGCGGCGGGAGGTCAGTGGAGTCATACGCGTTCGATGATTTTTTCGCCGAAGAGTCCCTGTGGCCGAGCCAGCAGGAACGCGAGGGCGAGCGCGTAGGCGAACCAGTTCTCGATGGCGCCGCCGACGAGCGGCCCCCAGTAGACTTCTCCCAGCTTCTCGCCGACGCCGATGATCAGCCCGCCGACGATCGCGCCGGGCACGGACTCGAATCCGCCCAGGATGAGTACGGGCAGCGCCTTGAGCGCGATCAGCGAGAGGCTGAACTGCACGCCGCTCTTGGCGCCCCACATCACTCCGGCGACGATGGCCACCACGCCGGCCACCGACCAGACCACGATCCAGATCGTCTTGAGCGGCACGCCGATCGAGAGCGCGGCCTCGTGATCGTCGGCGACCGCGCGCAGCGCGCGACCGATGCGCGTCTTCTGGAAGAACAGCGCGAGCACCGTCACCAGCACCGCGGCGGTGATCGCCGCCGTCAGCTCGAGCTGGTTGATCTGCACACCGCGCACGATGAACGAGCGATCCGGGATGCCGATGTCGAGCTTCTTGACGTTGGCGCCCCAGAGCATCTCGCCGAAGCCCTCGAGGAAGAAGTTCAGGCCGATTGTCGCCATGAACAGGATGATGTGCGCCTGGTTCACGAGCGGACGGAGCACGAGCCGCTCGATCGCGAAGGCCAGCGCGACCATGACGACGGTCGTCAGGGCGAGCGCCACCACGACCGGCGCGCCCCGCTCGAGTAGCCCGACCAGGGTGAGCGCCGCGAACAGCACCATCACGCCCTGGGCGAAGTTGAACACGCCCGAGGCCTTGAAGATCAGCACGAAGCCGAGCGCCACCAGCGAGTACATGAGTCCCGCGAAGACGCCGCCGATCAGCACCTCGGCCAGGAACGCCGGCGCGGTCGCCATGTCCTTGAACGGCGCGACCATCACCGCGTACAGGATCTCCAGCATCAGGCCCCGCCGCCTTCGAGGAGCCGTCGCGGCCCCCTTCGATAGCTATTCATGCGCGACTCCCAGGTAGGCGTCGAGAACCGCCTGGTCGCCGCGCACCTCCGCCGGAGACCCATCGGCGATCTTCCGGCCGTAGTCGAGCACGACCACGCGGTCCGAGATGTCCATGACCACACCCATGTCGTGCTCGATGAGCGCGATCGTGGTGCCGAACTCGTGGTTGACGTCGAGGATGAAGCGGCACATGTCCTCTTTCTCCTCGACGTTCATGCCGGCCATCGGCTCGTCGAGCAGCAGCAGCTTGGGCTCGGCGGCCAGCGCGCGGGCCAGCTCGACGCGCTTCTGCAGGCCGTACGGCAGCCGGCCGGCCGGCGTCTTGCGGATCGCCTGGATCTCCAGGAAGTCGATGATCCGCTCGACGGTGGCCCGATGCGCGAGCTCCTGGCGCTTGGCGGGCCCCCAGTAGAACGCCTCCAGCAGGAAGCTCCCGTTCATCTTCAGGAGCCGGCCGGTCATGATGTTGTCGAGCACGCTCATGCCCTTGAACAGCGCGACGTTCTGGAACGTGCGCGCGATGCCGAGCGCGGCGACGTCGGGCGGCGAGAGCGACGTGCGATCCTTCCCCTCGAACGTGATGCGGCCCTCGAACGGATGATAGAACCCGCTGATCGCGTTGAGCAGCGTGGTCTTGCCGGCGCCGTTGGGCCCGATGATCGCCACGATCTCGCGGGGACGAATCGCGAGGCTCACGCGATTGACGGCGATCAGCGCGCCGAAGCGCACGCTCACGCCGGCGACGTCCAGGAGCGGCGCGCCGGGGCCGGTCATCGGGCCGCTCGCGCGGGCGCGCCGACGTCGCGGATCGCCACGTCGGCCCGCATCGTGCCGGTGCGGCCGTCCTCGTACGTCACCTTCGCCTCGACCTGCACGTGATCCTGTCCCGAGTAGAGCGCGTCGATGAGCGGCGCGTACTTCTGGGCGATGTAGCCGCGCCGCACCTTGCGCGTGCGCGTGATCTCCTCGTCGTCCGGATCGAGCTCCTTGTGGAGGATCAGGAAGCGCCGGACCTGCGCCCCGCGCAGCGCCTCGTCCTCGGCGAGGCTCGCGTTCACGCGCTCGACCTCGCCGCCGATCAGCTCGTACACCTCGGGCTTCTGCGCCAGATCGCCGTAGCTCGTGTAGGCGATGTTGCGGCGCTCGGCCCAGTTGCCGACCGCAGCCAGATCGATGTTGATGAACGCCGTCACGCACGGCCGCGCCTGGCCGATGCAGACCGCCTCACGCACGTAGGGCGAGAACTTCAGCTTGTTCTCGATGAACTTGGGCGCGAACATCGTCCCGTCCGCCAGCCGGCTCACGTCCTTCGCGCGATCGATGATCACCAGATGGCCGTCGTGGTCCAGGAACCCCGCATCGCCCGAGTGGATCCAGCCGTCCTCGAGCGTCTGCTGCGTGGCCTCGGGATTCTTGGCGTAGCCCCGGAAGACGCCGGGGCTCTTGAACAGCACCTCGCCCGTGTCCGAGATGCGGACCTCGACGCCGGTGATCGGCGTGCCGACGGTATCCAGTCTCACGTCGCCGTCGCGCTGGATCGTCACGAACACGCTCGCCTCGGTCATCCCGTAGAGCTGCTTGACGTTGATGCCGAGCCCGCGGAAGAAGAGAAAGATCTCCGGCCCGATGGCCTCGCCGGCGGTATAGGCCCGGCGCACGCGCGAAAAGCCGAGGTTGTCCTTCAGCGGCCCGTACACGAGGAGACGGCCCAGCGGGTAGAGCAGGCGCTGCCAGAGCGCGACGGGCTGCCGGCCCAGGCGCCGGCGCTCGATGTTCTGGGCCAGGCGCAGGAAGAAGTGGACGAGCGCGCGCTTGGGCCGCGCCGCGTCCTCGATCCGGACCATGACCGAGGTCAGGATGCTCTCCCAGATGCGCGGCGGGCCGAAGAAGTAGGTCGGCGCGATCTCCTTCAGATCGGCGAGCACGGTGGCGGCGCTCTCGGGACAGTTGATCGCGAACCCCGTGACGATCGCCTGCGCGTAGGAGAAGACGTGGTCGCCCACCCACGCCATCGGCAGGTACGAGAGCACCTCCTCGTCCTCTCGCAACCCCTCGAATCGCGCCGCGTTTCGCGCCGTCGTGAGGAGATTGCGGTGCGACAGCATCGCGCCCTTGGGCGCGCCGGTGGTGCCCGAGGTGTAGCAGATGATCGCGATGTCGTCGGCGGCGCCGCGCGCGAGCTCGGTGTCGAAGTGCGCGGGGTGACTCACCTCGAATTTCTTGCCGATCTCGGCGAGCTCGGTGAGGCTCACGAGCCCGGGCTCGCTGTAGCCGCGCATTCCGCGCGGGTCGTCGTAGATCACGTGCTGCAGGTGGCGGCAGCGCGCGCGCACGCTCAGGAGCTTGTCCGCCTGCTCCTGGTCCTCGACGACGGCGAAGCGCGCCTCGGAGTGCTCGACGATGTACTCCATCTCGCGCTCGATCGAGTCCTGGTAGATCGGCACCGGCACGCCGCCGAGCGCCTGCGTGGCCATCACCGCCCAGTAGAGCTGGGGACGGTTGTCGCCGACGATCGCGACCCGGTCGCCGCGCGCGAAGCCGAGCGCGGCCAGGCCGAGCGCGATCAGGCGGGCGTGGTCGAAGTACTGCGACCACGTGTAGGCCTGCCAGATGCCGAAGTCTTTCTCGCGGATCGCGACCTTGTCGGCGAAGCGCCGCGCGTTGTCACGGACGAGCTTCGGAAACGTATCGCGCTCGGGATCGAGCGCCGACGCGCTGATGCTTTCCGTGACCGCTTTCAAATCGCCTCCGCGACCCGCCAGGGTTACTGCCTCGAGGGAGGGGGTGCCGCAAGTCTAGACAAGCCCGGCGGCCGTGTCAAGAAATGGCCGGGATAACGAGGACTTACGCGACGCGTCTCGTGGGGTGGAACGCGCCGCCGCTCCGGCGGGCTACTTCGTCGCGCCTTCGGTCAGCGGCAGGCAGAAATAGACGACGAACGCGGCGCAGGCGACGTAGAGCATCCAGTGCAGCTCGCGGCCGCGCCCGCCCAGGAGCTTGATCGCCGCGTAGGTAACGAAGCCCGCGCCGATCCCGTTGGTGATGGACCACGTGAACGGCATGACCAGCATCGTCATGAACGCGGGAATGGCTTCCTCGTAATCGTCCCACGAGATCTCGCGCACGATGCTCATCATGAAGAAGCCGACGATGATCAGGGCCGGCGCCGTCGCCTGAGCCGGGATGACGCTGGCCAGCGGCGAGAAGAACATCGCGCCCAGGAACAGGAGCCCGGTCACCACCGAGGCGAGACCGGTGCGCGCGCCTTCGGTCACGCCGGCCGCCGACTCGATATAGGTCGTGTTGCTGCTGCTGTTGGCGAAGCCGCCGAACAGGGCGCCGAGCGAATCGATGAGCAGCACGCGATTGGCGCGCGGCAGCTGACCGCGCCCGTCGAGGAAGCCGCCCCGGCCGCCGACGCCGATGATCGTGCCCATCGTGTCGAAGAAGTCGCTCAGCATGATCGAGAAGATCACGAGGATCGCCGCGAGCACGCCGAGCTTGCTGAAAAACCCGAAGTCGAGGCGGCCGAAGGTCGAGAGGTCGGGGGCCTGGACGATCGCCGCCGGCACGCGCGCCGCGCCCGGCGTCGGAAAGCCGGTTCCGCCGGCGACGACCTCGTTGAGCACGATCGCGATCACCGTGGTCGCGAAGATGCCGATCAGCAGCGCCCCGCGTGTCCGCCGAGCCATGAGCCACGCCGTCAGCACGAAGCCGATCAGGAAGACCGCGATCGGCAGGCCGCGGAACGTTCCGAGGCCGACCGGCAGGGGCCCGGCGGTGGGCTTGACGACCAGGCCCGACGTGAAGAAGCCGATGAACGCGATGAACAGCCCGATGCCCACGCTGATCGCGCGCTTGAGCCCGATGGGCACGGCGTCCATGAGCGCCTGGCGAAAGCGCGTGAGCACGAGCACGGTGATCACGGCGCCCTCGAGGAACACGACGGTCATCGCCTGGGGCCAGGTGAGCCCGCGCCCGGCGACCAGATCGAAGGCGACGACGGCGTTGAGCCCCATGCCGGCGGCCAGCGCGAACGGATAGTTGCTGGCGAGCCCCATCGCGATCGAGAGCACGCCCGCCGCGAGACAGGTGACCGTCAGGGTCGCACCGAACGGCAGTCCCTTGCCGTCGAGCCCGGGCACGCCCGTGAAGCCGAGCACGATCGGGTTCACGGAGATGATATAGGCCATCACCATGAACGTCGTCAGTCCCGCGCGTACCTCGGTCGCGAGATCGGTCCGGCGTTCGTGGAAGCCGAAGTAGCGGGACAGGAACCCGGCCATGTGCCGGGCGGCAGTCTACATCGAGCCGGGCGCTATCGGTAGTCCGACGGCTGGAGAATCGGCTGCTGGGGATCGAACGCGGTGCCCAGGCTGATCTCGGGCGGATCGGCCTGCTCGGCGGCGTCCTTGCCTTCCTGGAAGATCCGCAGCACGTCGTCGCCGGCCACGACGGCCGGCCGCACGGCCGGGGAGTTTTCGCCGCTCGCCCCCACCGAGGCCAGGACCATCGCCGCGGCGAGCGCGATGCCCGCCGCCGTCACGACGAACGACCAGATCTCTCGCGAGGTCATGCCCTGCCTCTGGGCAATCCCCTTGCCATGTTTGCGACGGCGGGCTACGTCATTGAAAATGCGTCGGCAATCAGCGGGCCCGCGTTTCGGCGCTGGTGTCAGCGCGCCGACACGCCGCCAGCCGCGACGCGCCTTTTGTCATTTACGGAATTTCTTGAAGTCGACCGGACGCTTCTCGACGAACGCGTTGCGCCCTTCCATCGCCTCGTCGGTCTGGTAGTAGAGGCCGAGCGCGGTGCCGGCGAACTGCGCGACGCCGCCGCGCTGCTCCGAGTCGATGTTGAACGATTGCTTGGCGAGCGCCAGCGCGGTTGGGCTCTTCTCGAGGAGCTCGGCGCACCACTTCTCGACCTCGGCGCGAAGGTCCTTGAGCGGGACCACCTTGTTGACGAGCCCCATCGCCAGCGCGTCCTGGGCGGAGTATTGCCGGCACAGATACCAGATCTCGCGCGCCTTCTTCTCGCCGACGACCCGCGCGAGGAAGCCGGTGCCGTGCCCCGCGTCGACGCTGCCGACGCGCGGCCCGGTCTGGCCGAAGATCGCGCTCTCCGCCGCGATAGAGAGGTCGCAGAGCACGTGCAGCACATGGCCACCGCCGACCGCGAAGCCGTTCACCATCGCGATGACGGGCTTGGGAATATGGCGGATCGCGCTGTGGAGCGCCTCGACGTCCATCGGCCGCTGGCTCGCCGAGCCCGCGGCGCCCGGCGCATAGCCCCCCTGCCCGCGCTCTTTCTGGTCGCCGCCCGAGCAGAAGGCGCGGTCGCCGGCGCCGGTGAGCACGACGACGCCGATCGCCGGATCCCAGCGCGCGTCCTGGAACGCGTCGGTCAGCTCCGCCACCGTGGTCGTACGAAAGGCGTTGCGCGTCTCGGGCCGGTTGATCGTGATCCACGCCACGCCGTTCTTTTTCTCGTAGAGGATGTCCGTGTACGCCATGGGGCCTCCGAGCGCTTAGAGCGATTTGCGCAAGATGTGGCCGAGCTCCCCGACGATACCGCGGCGGAAGATCAGCACGCAGACGACGAAGATCGCGCCCTGCACGATCGTGACCCAGGCGCCGATCTGCGCGAGGTAATTCTCCAGGGTCACCACGACGAACGCGCCGACGACCGGGCCGAACACCGTGCCGAGGCCGCCCAGCAAGGTCATCAGCACGACCTCGCCCGACATCGTCCAGTGCACGTCGGTGAGCGAGGCGAGCTGGAAGACCAGCGCCTTCGTGGCGCCGGCGAGCCCGGCGAACGTCGCGGACAGTACGAAGGCGAGAAGCTTGTACTGCTCGGCTCGGTACCCGAGCGAGACCGCGCGCGCCTCGTTCTCGCGGATCGCCTTCAGCACCTGACCGAACGGCGAGTGGATCGCGCGGTAGATCAGGAGGAATCCGCCGAGGAAGATCGCGAGCACGACGAAGTAGACGGTGAACGTCTCGCGCAGGTCGAGCACGCCCAGGAGCGTGCCGCGCGGCACCGACTGGATCCCGTCCTCGCCGCCCGTGAACGTGGCCTGCAGGCTGAAGAAGTAGACCATCTGGGCGAACGCGAGCGTGATGTTCGCGAAGTAGATCCCCTTGCTCCGGATCGCCAGCGCGCCGATGACCACGCCGAGCACCGCGGCGATGCCGGTCCCGAACACGATCGCCAGCTCCGGCGCGAAGCCCCAGACCTTCGCCGAGTGCGCGGCCCCGTAGCCCGCCGAGCCGAGGAACACGGCGTGGCCGAAGGACAGGAGGCCCACGTAGCCGATCAGGAGATTGAACGCGCAGGCGAACAGCGCGAAGCACAGGGCCTTCATGAGGAACACCGGGTACACGAAGAACGGCGCGACGACGAGCACGCCGGTCATCACACAGAACGCGACGACCCGCGAGAGGGACACGCCGGCGACCGACGGCAGCGCGGATTCGATGTACCGGTCGGTCGTCGCCGTCACGTGGACCGTCCGAAGAGCCCGCTGGGTCTGACCAGCAGCACGAGCGCCATGATCACGAAGATCACGGTGTTGGACGCCTCGGGATAGAAGACCTTCGTGAAGCCCTCGACCACGCCGAGGCCGAAGCCGGTGACGATCGAGCCCATGATCGAGCCGAGGCCGCCGATCACGACCACCGCGAAGACGACGATGATCAGATCGGCGCCCATGAGCGGGTTCACCTGGTAGATCGGCGCGGCGAGGACGCCGGCCAGGCCCGCGAGGCCCACGCCGAAGCCGTAGGTCAAGGTGATCATCCGCGGCACGTTGACGCCGAAGGCCTGCACGAGCGCCGGGTTCTCCGTCGCGGCCCTCAGATAGGCACCCAGACGCGTGCGCTCGATCACGTACCACGTGGTCAGGCACACGGCGACCGAGAAGACGATGACCCACGCGCGGTAGTTCGGCAGGAACATGAAGCCGAGGTTCTGGCCACCGGCGAGCTCGCGCGGCATCGGATAGGGCAGCCCCGACGAGCCGTACTGGTGGCGAAACAACCCCTGGATGATCAGCGCGAAGCCGAACGTCAGCAAGAGCCCGTAGAGATGATCGAGCTGGTAGAGGAACTTGAGCGTCGTCCGCTCGAGCACGATGCCGGTGAGTCCCACGGCGACCGGCGCTATCAGGAGCGACCACCAGTAACCGAGGCCGAGCCACTGCAGCGCGAAGTACGCCGCGAACGCGCCCATCATGTACTGGGCGCCGTGCGTGAAGTTGATGATGTTCAAGAGCCCGAAGATGACCGAGAGCCCGAGGCTCAACAACGCGTAGAACGCCCCGTTGATCAGCCCGATCAGCAGCTGACCGAACAACGCCTGCGTCGGCACCCCGAAAATCGTCACGCCCGCGCACCCCGCACCGCAACCCCGCCCCTACCCCCCATGCCCCCCAGCCGACGACCTGAACCGAACTCGCTCCGACGAGACAGGGCAGACGCCCGACGACGCAAAACGAAATCAGGCCGACGACAAAGAACGAACTCGATCCGACGACCGAGAGCGAACGCAGGCCAACGCGGAAGAACGAGCTCAGCCCGGCGACAGCGAACTACGCCCGACCAGCCCCAAGACCCGACGCCGGCGCGACAGGCGCGCCTGGGCGAAGCGTCCGGCGCTAGGACAAGCAGAGTCGGGGCCAGAGGTGAGCCGGGGGCTGGGGAGGGGTGCAGCGACCCGTTCCCGCCAGGCGAACGTCGGGCGTACCGCGTCCGGATGGAGCCCAGCCGCATCGGGTCATGCGCACGCCTGCCGCGTGGTCGTCGCACCCCTCCCCAGCCTCCGGCTCGCCTCTGGCCCCGGCGCAAGCTACTTCTTCACGAGCTCACACCCACCTTGATCCAGCGGCCGGAAAGCTTGCTCGGCAGGAATAGTCGCGCGGATCTTGTAGTAGTCCCAAGGGTACTTCGACTCCGAAGGCTTCTTGACCTCGACGAGGTACGCCGGATGGATCTTGCGGCCGTCGACGCGGATCGTCCCCTTGCCGAAGAGCGGATCGTCGGTCGGCAGCTCCTTCATCTTCGCGATGACCTTCGCCCCGTCGTCGCTCTTGAGCGCTTCGACCGCCTTCAGGTAGTGCAGCATCCCGGCGTACACGCCGGCGTGGATCATCGTCGGGTGGATCTGGCGGTTCCGCTCGGCGAACCGCTTGGCGAATGCGCGGGTCTTGTCGTTCATGTCCCAGTAGAAGGTCTCGGTGAAGGTCAGCCCCTGCGCCTTCTCCAGACCGAGCGCGTGCACGTCGGTCAGGAAGACCAGGAGCCCCGCGAAGGTCTGGCCGCCCTTCACGATGCCGAATTCGGCGCCCTGCTTGATGGTGTTCGTGGTGTCTCCGCCGGCGTTGGCCAGGCCGATCACCTTGGCCTTCGAAGCCTGCGCCTGCAGCAGGAACGACGAGAAGTCCTGCGTGTTGAGCGGGTGACGCACCTTGCCGAGCACCTTGCCGCCGTTCTTCAGTACGACGGCCTCGACGTCGCGCTCGAGGGCGTGGCCGAACGCGTAGTCGGCGGTGATGAAGAACCAGGTGTCCCCGCCGGTCTTCACGACGGCGTTCCCGGTGCCGTTGGCCAGCGCCCACGTGTCGTAGGTCCAGTGGATCGTGTTCGGCGAGCACGCCTTGCCGGTCAGGTCCGACGTCGCCGCCGAGGACACGATGAACGCCCTGCCCTTGTCGCGCGTGATTTGGTTGACCGCCAGCGCGACACCCGAATTGGGCACGTCGAAGATCGCGTCGACCTTCTCGGCGTCGTACCACTGCCGGGCGATCTGCGAGCCGACGTCCGCCTTGTTCTGATGATCGGCGGACACGATCTCGACCCTCAGCCCCTTGGCGGCGGCTCCGAAGTCCTCGACGGCCATCCGCGCCGCGACGACCGAGCCCTGGCCGGCCAGATCGGCGTAGAGGCTCGACTGATCGTTGAGGACTCCGACCTTGATGACGCCGTCCGAGATCTGCGCGTGCGCCGGGACGGCGACGAGGCCCAGCGCGATGACGACTGCCGCGATGCGTGTCATGGTCATGCTCTCCGCTCCCTCTGTTGGAGACGTGGGATGTCCGCTCGCTAGACGCCGAGATAGTCGTGCAGCTTGCCCATGCTGGCTTCGAGCTCCGCGTTCGGAATCATATCGACGACGCGCCCGTGCTCCATCACGTAGTGCCGGTCGGCAACGGTGGCCGCGAAGCGGAAGTTCTGCTCGACCAGGAGCACGGTGAAGCCCTCGCGCTTGAGCCGACGCAAGGTGACGCCGATCTGCTCGACGATCACCGGCGCCAGCCCCTCGGTCGGCTCGTCGAGCAGCAGCAGGCGGGCGCCGGTGCGCAAAATCCGGCCGATCGCCAGCATCTGCTGCTCGCCGCCCGACAGGGTCGCGCCGCCGGCCCGCAGCCGATCGCGAAGATTCGGAAAGAGGCCGTAGATCGCCTCGAGCCCGAGGCCGCCGGGGCTGACCACCGGGGGCAATGACAAGTTTTCCGCGACGGTGAGGCTCGCGAAGATCCCGCGCTCCTCGGGACAGAAGGCGATGCCGAGCCGGGCGATGCGGTTCGAGGGCAGCCCGACGAGCTCGCGATCCGCGAGCCGGACGGACCCGCGCCGGCGGCTCACGATGCCCATGATCGATTTCAAGGTGGTGGTCTTGCCGGCGCCGTTGCGCCCGAGCAGGGTCACCATCTCGCCCGGGTGGATCTCGAAATCGACGCCGTGCAGGATGTGCGACTCGCCGTACCAGGCGTGCAGGTCGCGGACCGCGAGCAGCGGCTCAGGCATGGCCCGATCCCATGTAGGCCTGGATCACGTCCGGGTTGCGCGCGACCGTCGGATAGTCACCCTCCGCCAGGATCTCGCCGCGCGCCAGAACGGTGATGGTGTCCGAGAGGTGCTCGACCACCGCGAGGTTGTGCTCGACCATCAGCACGGTGCGATTGGCCGCGACCCGCTTGATCAGGGCCGAGATGCGCTCGACGTCGTCGTGCGCCATGCCCGCGGTCGGCTCATCCAGCAGCATCATCTCCGGGTCGAGCGCCAGGGTCGTCGCGATTTCGAGCGCGCGCTTGCGCCCGTAGGGCAGCTCGACCGCGGTCGTCCCGGCGAAGGCGGCCAGGCCCACCGCGTCGATCAGCTCGAGGGCGCGACCGTTGAGCCGGCCCAGCACACGCTCGGAGCGCCAGAAGTCGAACGAGGCGCCGCGCGCGCGCTGCAGCGCGACGCGCACGTTTTCCAGCACCGACAGGTGCGGGAACACCGCCGAGATCTGGAACGAGCGCACGAGCCCGAGCCGCGCGATGTCGGCGGGCCGCGAGCCCGTGATGTCGCGGCCCTTGAAGTGGATGCGCCCGCGCGTCGGCGTGAGGAAGTGCGTCAAGAGATTGAAGCACGTCGTCTTGCCGGCGCCGTTGGGACCGATGAGCGCGTGGATCGTCCCTCGGCGCACCCGCAGTCGCACGTCTCGCACCGCGATGAACCCGCGAAATTCCTTGGTGAGCCCCTCGGTCTCGAGGATGAGGTCGTCAGCCATCGCGGGCGGGCCGGTCCGGCGGCGGATAGAAGCGCGCCTCCCGCTTTTCACGCCACGCGCGGTTGGCCTCGTCCATTTCCCACGAGGCGCCGCACTCGGCCTGCGCACGCAGCACCTCCTCGAGGATCGCGCGGGGGTCGCGGTGAAACGACTCGTGGAGCAGTCGCTTGGTGTGGGCGGTCGCGGTCGGCGCCGCGGTCCGCGCCCTGACGAGAATCGACGCGAGCGTTGGCTCGAGATCGCCCGGCGCGCACACCCAGTTGACCAGGCCCATCGCGCGCGCCTCGGCCGGGCTCACGTGATCGTTCAGGAGCGCCAGCTCCTTGGCGCGTCCCACGCCGATCACACGCGCCAGCCGCAGAACTCCGCCGTCGGGAATCAGAGCATGGCGCGTCGCGCCCAGGCCGAGAACGGCGTCGTCCGTGGCCAGCCGCAGATCGCACGCGAGCGCCAGCTGCAGCCCGCCGCCGATCGAGTAGCCATGCAGGACGGCGAACGTGATCTTCGGCATGTCCTCGAGGCAGTCGAGCGCGCGGGTCCAGTGCCGATAGAAGGCCTCGCCGATCGAGCCGGTCGCGAGCGCCGTCCGATCCATCCCGGAGCAGAACGCGCGCCCAGCGCCGCGCACGACCACGTGGCCGACGTCGGGATCCGCGGCGGCGGCTTCGGCGTGATCGGCGAGGGCGGAGGCGAGCTCCGTGGACAGCGCGTTGAGCACCGCCGGCCGGTTCAGGGTGATCCAGCCGACGCCGTCCCGCGCCTCGTACGTGACCGGTGATTCGGTCATCGTGACGCGCCTCTCTCCAAACACGACGAATTGTCGCGGAGACTCACGAAGTTGTACGATCACCGCGTGTCCGTGGAAAGTCAAGGCTATGCGCCGCCGTCGCGCGCCGCGCGAGACGTGCCTGCCCAGGAGGCCCGAGCCATGCCCGTGATCACGCGCCGTCGATTCCTCACCACCGCCGCCCTGGCCACGGGCGTCACGCCCTTTCTCGCGCGCGCGGCCCACGCGCAGACCGCGGTCAAGATCGGCACCGCGGTCCTCGGCGATTACTCGATGGCCGGGCCCGTCATCGTCGCCCTCGATCAGGGGCTGTTCAAGGCCGAGGGGCTCGCCGCCGAGTTCGTGCCGTTCCGCGGCGGCCCCGATCTGCTCAAGGCGGTCATGGCCGGCGAGTGTCTGATCGGGATCACCGGCAGCACCGACATCCTCGTGTTCCGCGAAGCCGGGTCGCCGATCAAGATGATCGCGACGCACACCGAGGGCAATCACTTCACCCTGAACGTGGCGCCCGACGTCCAGAAGGTCGGCGATCTGAAGGGCAAGGCGATCGGCGTCACCCGCGTGGGCGCGACCACGTGGGTCTTCGCGCGCATGGTCGCCAAGAAAGAGGGCTGGGATCCGGACAAGGACGTTCAGGTCGTCGGCCTCGGCGGCCTCGACGCGCAGCTGGCGGCGCTGGCCCGCAAGGAGATCGCGGCGTACGTGTGGGGCGACGGCGGCGCGGTGACCGAGCTCCAGGGCAAGTCCAAGGTGCTCATGCGGCTGGATGCCGTCACGCCGAAGTGGATCAGCCAGATCGAGTACGCGTCAGAGGACGCGATCACGCGGCAGGCCGACCTGATCCGCAAGAGCCAGCGCGCGATATTCCGCGCGCTGAAGCTCATGCGCGACAACCCGAAGGAAGCGGCGACCTTGGTGTCCAAGAAGCTCGGGTGGAGCCCCGAGGCGGTCCTCGCCGCCCACAAGATCTCGGGCCCGCTGCTGCCGGTGGACGGGAGCATCAACGTCGAGGCGCTCGGCGTGATGCAGGACACGTTGCTCGAATACGGCCTGATCAAGAAAAAGCTCCCGCTCGACGCGCACTACACGCGGGAGTTCACGCCTGTCAAAATCTAGCCGCGCGATCCTCGCTGCGCTGATGCTGGTCGCGGCGCCGGGCGCCGCGACCGCGCAGGTGTTCCTCTCGAGCCAGCCCAAGCCCGAGTTCGAGATCGGGCCGCTCACGGTGCGAGCCAGTGTCGAGCCGAAGGCCGGGCCGATCGAGGTCATCGTGCTCTTCAGCCTCGTCGTCCCGGCGTCGTCACGCACCGGGTCGGTCGAACAGAATCTCTATCTGCTCTGGCCCGGCGAGGTCGACGGCGAGCCCGTGGCCGGCGCGCCGGATCCGGAGTTACGCCGCACCGTGGAGGGCCGAGGCTTCCAGGTGGTTCGCGAGGGGCGCCTGCCGCTCGCCGCTCGTTCCATCTATTCAGGGGGCGCGCGCCAGAAACCCGAGCCGATCGCCGGCGGCGCGCCCTTCGTCTCCTACACGCGCGAGCCCGGGCCGCTCGGACAGGGCACGCCCGGCAGCTGGATCCGGATCCCGTGGACGCCACGACTTGTCGATCGGAGCTTTCTGATCGAGCTTCGGATGCGGCTCGCGGGTCTGCGGCGGCAGAAGCAAGCCACCTGGCTCGAGAACGCGCTGTGGGGCGAGCGCCACGTGGTCACCCTGAGCTTCAGCGATGTCCGTACGCGCGCGACCTTCCCGATGTATCTCGCGTATCGCGATCGCGTCGTCCATCTCTCCGAGGATCCATCCCAGCTCGTCGTCACCTTCGCGGATTCGACGCACCTGAAGATCCACGAGGTCTACCCCGGTTCGAGCCAGCGGCGCCTCAGCGAGACGCGGCGCGCGACCGAGATCGTGTCGGCCTATCTCGATCCCTCCGAGGGCCTCAGACCGCAGGTGCTGTCGGTCCAGTTCGGCTACTTCACCGGCTGGAAAGCGTGGTCGCCGCTGCTGTTCGCCGCGCTGTTCTTCGTCCTCGGTAACCTCGCGGGCCCGCTGGTGACGATGCTCGCCAAGACGATCGGCGCCCGGCTCCAGGGCCGCATTCACTTCGGGCCGGAGCGCGGCGAGCCCATCCAGAAGGAAACCGGCATCATCGTCCCGCGCGAGACGCTCGCCCGCATCGCGCCCGGAGAGACGACGCACGCCGAGATCCTCGACCTCTGCGGGCCCGATCCCGAGGAGCGCGAGAAGCTCAGCGAGCCGGGGCGCCGGACCCTGGTCTACCGCGGACGCCGCGTCGTGCCGCACCGCCGGCGCCGGTTCGGATGGCTGGCGACCGTCAATCGCTGGGACGTCGAGCACCACGAGGTCGAGATCGAGCTCGAGGGCGACCGCGTGCTCGACGTTCAGGCGCAGGTCCAGCGCACGCGGCTGACCCAACTGGGTCCGGCCTGAGATCACGTCGATGAGTCGTACCGGCGTCTGCGTCGCCGCCCTGCTGCTGGCGCTGACGGCGCCTCACGTCGCCGGCGCTCAGGTGTTCCTCGCCTCGCGACCGCATCCCGAGTTCATGATCGGCCCGCTCTTCGTGCGCGCCACCGTCGTGCCGGACACCGAGGTCGTCACGCTGGACGTGCTCTGGAGCCTGATGATTCCGCCGAACACGGCGGGGACCGCGGTCGAGCAGGATCTCTATCTCTTGTGGCCGAACGCGGTCGACGGCGATTCGGGACCCGGCGCGGCGGATCCGGCCCTGGCCGCCTATGTAAAATCGCGCGGCTTCACCCCGATCGCGGAGGGAACGCTGCCACTCCTGGCCAAGAGCCTCTACCGGATCGGCGAGGAGCTTCCCCCCGAGCCGATCAAGGGCGGCGCGCCCTTCGTGACGTTCGTGCGCCAGGGCGGCCCGCTCGGGCTCACGTCGCCGGTGACGTACGTGCGGATTCCGTGGACGCCGCTCCTGGCCAATCGCACGTGGCAGATGAATCTCCGGATGGAGCTGACGGACCTCATGAAGCGCCGCAAGGCGACATGGATCGAGGACCTCTTCTGGGGCCCGCAGCACACGATCTCGCTCACGTTCAACGACGTGCGGGCCCGGGCGCTGTTCCCGGTTTACTTCGAGCGCCGCGATCGCGTCGTCCGGCTGGCCGACGACCCCTCGCAGCTCCTCGTCAATCTCACCGACGCCGATCACCTGAAGATCTACGAGTTCTATCCGGGCTCGGCCCGGCGGCGGCTCAGCGAGACGGTCGATTCGACCGAAGAGATCACGCTCTTCCTCGACAGCTCCGAGGGCATCAGTCCCCAGGTGTTGACGGTGCAGTTCGGCTATTTCCGCGGCATGCGCTCCTGGGCGCCGGTGCTGATCCCGATCGCGTTCTTCGCGCTCGGCAATCTGGCGATGCCGATCTTCATGATGCTGGTCCGGCGCGTGAGCGCGGCCGTGAAGGGCCGGGTGCAGTTCGGCCCGGGCAGCGCGGAGCGCCAGACCGGCGTGGTCCTCTCACGCGAGACGCTCGCGCGCATCGTGCCGGGGGTCACGACCTACGAGGAGGTCCTGAAATACTGCGGGCCCGACGCGGAGGAGCACGAGCAGCTGACGGCGCCCGGCCGGCGCACCCTGATCTACCACGGCCGGCGCATCGCGCCGCAGGGCCGGCGCGCCCTCGGCTGGCTGGCCACTGTCCGGCGCTGGTCGGTCGAGCAGCACGAGGTCGAGATCGCCCTCGAGCACAACGTGGTCAGCGATGTCCAGGCTCGAGTTCGGCGCTCCCCCATCGCGGCACCCGAGACGGCGCCGGCGTCGTAGCGGGACCAGGCCTTGACAGGGTCGGCCAAGCTCCCCCATATAGACCCGCATTGATCTCGCGAACCGTGATCCGTACTCGCGCCTCGGCCGCGGGCCCAGCCCATGCCAGGCCGCGACGCGCACAGGAGGCGCATCCATGACAGAGATGACTCGACGTGACGTGCTCAAGATCGCGGCAGCCGGCGCGGCGGCCGGGCTGCCGGGACTGCCGCGGTCAGCGCGGGCGCAAACCACGCAGAAGCGCGAGCTCGTCGTCGCCCAGGGCGGCGACATTGCGTTCCTCGATCCGCATCTGAGCACGTCGTCGAACGACATCCGCATCTCGTTCAACATCTTCGACAACCTGACGAGCCGGCGGCCCGACGGCAAGCTGGTGCCCGGGCTCGCGACGGAGTGGAAGCTCCAGGGGCAGACGGCGTGGGCGTTCAAGCTGCGCTCCGGAGTGAAGTGGCACAACGGCGATCCGTTCACGTCGGCCGACGTGAAGTTCAGCATCGATCGCTCGCTCGACACGGGCCTGAAGGGCAACCGCGTGAACACCGTCCTGTCCACGGTGGATCGGGTCGAGACACCCGACGCGGGAACCGCCGTCGTGCACACCAAGAAGCCCGACCCGCTGCTGCCGGCGCGTCTTGGCTTCTACGGCGGCCAGATGATCCCGAAGAAGTACGTGGAATCGGTCGGCCCGGAGGTCTTCAACCAGAAGCCGGTCGGCACCGGTCCCGTGCGCTTCGTCTCGTGGGTCAAGGACGACAAGCTCGTGCTCGAGGCCAACCCGGACTACTGGGGCGGGCGCGTGGATTTCGACCGTCTGACCGTCCGCGCGATCCCCGACATGGCGCCCCGCGTAGCGGCGCTGCTCAAGGGCGAGGTCGACCTGATCACGCAGGTCCCGCCTGACCAGGGCGAGCGCATCAAGGGCAACGCCGGAACCGCGGTGACCGGCGCGCTCTATGGTGGGCTGTACGTCCTCGCCGTGAACTCGAAGCGGCCGCCGCTCGACAATCCGCTGGTGAAGCAGGCGCTCTCGCTCGCTATCGATCGTGAGGCGATCGTGAAGGAGCTCTGGCGAGGGCGCGGCATCGTACCGAACTCGATGATCGCCAAGGGCGACAACCACTTCGATGCCTCCCTGCCGGCGCTGGCCTTCAACGCGAACGAGGCGAAGGCGCGGCTCAAGAAGTCCGGCTACAAGGGCGAGGAGATCATCATCGAGACGACCGCCGGGTACATGGCCGGCGACAAGCCGATGGCCGAGGCCGTCCAGGCGATGTGGCGCGATATCGGCGTCAACGCGAAGGTCGAGGTGTTCGAGTACTCGGTCCGGGCGCAGCGGATCCGCGAGCGGAATTTCAAGGGCCTGTGGTGGTCCGATCCCACGTCGACCCTGCGCGATCCCGACGGGATGATGTGGCGGCTCCTCGGCCCGGGGGGCTCGCAGGACTACTGGCGGCATCCCGAGTTCGACGAGCTCGGCAACGCCGCGCGGTTCTCGGTCGACGAGAAGTTCCGCGCTGACGCCTACAAGAAGATGACGCAGATCTTTCTCGAGCACTTCCCGTGGATCCCGGTGATCCAGCCGTACGAGGACTACGGCCTGCAGAAGTACGTGGAGTGGACGCCGGACCCGCTCCAGCAGCTCGAGATCCGTCGCTTCAACTTCAAGTTCCGCCGCGCGTAGACCGGTAGCCCGGGGCGGAGCCGCACGGCTCCGCCCCATTGGCTCATGCGCGGGCTCCTTCCCTTTCTCGCCTCCCGGCTCCTGCGCGCGGCGGTCGCGCTCTGGCTCGTCTCTACCGTCGTCTTCGTCGTCATGCGGCTGTCAGGGGATCCGGTGCCGCTCCTGCTGCCGCCCGATGCGCCGCAGAGCGAGTTCGCGCGGGTTCGTGCCGAGCTCGGCCTCGATCGCCCGCTGCCGGTGCAGTACGCGGTGTTCCTCGGTCACGTCATGCACGGCGATTTCGGTCAGTCCATCCACTTCCACCAGTCGGCGTTCCGCGTGGTCCTCGGTTACCTGCCGGCGACGTTCGAGCTCGGGCTGGCCGCGTTCGCGCTGGCGCTGCTCGTCGCGCTGCCGATCGGGGTCGTGTCCGCGATGAAACGCAACTCGATCGTCGACCAGGCGACGATGGGGCTGGCGCTCGTCGGCCAGTCGGCGCCGACCTTCTTCATCGGGATCTTGCTGATCCTGATCGTCTCGCTGAACCTCGGCCTCTTGCCGACCTCGGGGCGCGACGGGTGGCAGAGCCTGGTGCTGCCGGCGCTCACGCTCGGCCCCTTCGCGATGGCCTCGATCGCCCGGCTCCCCCGCCCGGCCGTGCCCCGGGTGCCGCCGCCCCTCTACAACCCGAC
>JACXTT010003065.1_pt1 | contig 26112 bp, 20 predicted proteins | sample 9270951 | NCBI WGS metagenome assembly JACXTT01 (sample SAMN15532306, study PRJNA645909) | rock metagenome | isolation source: weathered quartz diorite | place: Puerto Rico | collected 2017-06-21
GGAAATATTTCAGTGGGTGGATTGTAGCGCGGCGGAAAAGAAGTTGACAGTCGAAAGTTGAAAGGGGAACGCTCAGGCGCGGGGAAGTTCGTGAACGGCGGCGAGGAGTTCGCGGGTGTAGTCGTTTTTCGGCTGATTTCCGTGGCCAAGGTGGCTTCGCCGTTTACGCGCGCCGGACGGCAGCAAGCCCATCTGTTTCGCTGATGGAAACGAGGGACAAGCAACTGTCTGGTAGCTACGAATACTTACTCAGAACCCCTAAACCAAGACGTGTGCAAGCTAATCCAATAATTCTGATCATCATTGGTTCTCTGCCAATCGCTTCAGTTTTCCTGATTTATTCTGGTGTTCAAACCATCCGTAGTTTGCAACAAATAGGCAGGCACACGTCACTTCTTTATACCGTCGTGGTCGAATTTATCCTTCCTTCCATCTTGCTCGCAATAAGCGGCACGGCGTATTGCAAGTTGCAGCGAGACCTCACTCTTCTTGGAGACGGAGAGTTAGCCACAGGAATCGTAACGCACCAGAAGTTGATCGAAGTGCGCGGGGGCCGAGGCGGAAGAAGGAAGCAAAGTAAGATTCGCTACCGTTTCAAGGATCCCGCTGGACAATTGTTTCAGGGCACAGGTACCGACCATACCAAACGTCTCCAAGCAAATATGGCAGTACCCGTCTTCTACAATGCAGAGAATCCAGAAAGGAATGTTTCCATCTGTACTGCGGTCTGCGAGCTAAGACCTGATTAACGGTTAGAGATGGGAATGACGAATTTGAGCGCGGTGTGTGTGGAGGAGAAGCCGACGACTTTCACGTCCTTCAGGCCGGCGTTGCGGCCGGCGGCGAGAACGTCGTTTTCCGTAATTTGTTTTTGGCCTTTGGGATAGACGATCCAGAGGGCAGCGGCGCCCCGCATGGATTTGGAGAGTTTAGAGAGGCTGCCGAGATCGGCCTTCGAATCGGCTGCGAAAAAGATGCATTCGGAATCAGCAGCGGCTTTGCTTTTGCTCACCGACTTGGTGAGGCTGTTCAGCTCGCGGAGAAATTCCGGTTCGAATTCACCCAGCAAGGAAACTTTTGCGCCCGGCTTTACGCCGAGCTTTTCGATTCGGGACTTGGGGTGAAGAATCTTGTCGCACCATTTTTCGCTCCTTGGGCCAAGACGAAAGATGGTGAGGCCATCCGCCGTCTGCAAACGGAGCTCGCCATTCACGGCTTTCGCTGACTTGATCGAGGAGAAGGGAATCTTCAGCCGAAAATCACCGCGAAAAAGAATCTCGCATGTTTCGAGCAAGGCTCTTCCATCGGATTCCTGCTTCCCGAACCGCACGGAGCAGTTGAGCTCATTCCCCATGACTATCCCCCGCTACGGACTGTTTTTTGCTGTGAAACTGCTGCGGTGACTCCCCGAAACGCCGCGGCCTACGATAGTAAGCTATCAGGTTCGATGGCGACCACGGTGACAAACCGCGTGGACTGGCAACTGATCTGGGCGCAGCGCGGGTTCCGCTATTTCTTCGTAGCGATGTTTGTGTCGCTCTTCGGCAGCGGGATGAACTTCGCGGGCGTGAGCTGGTACATCCTTGCGGCGACGCACTCGACCGTGAAGGTGAGCGGGCAAGTGATCGTGATGACCTTGCCGGGACTCTTTGTGCCGTTTCTCGGCGGCGTGCTGATCGATCGCATTGACCGCCGCTACCTCGGGGTACTGCTCGATCTCACGCGCGGCGTTTTCGTCCTCGCCACCGCTTACATCGCGTGGCGCGGCCATTTGGAGCTTTGGCACCTGTACGCCATGACGTTGATCACCGGCACCGGTTCCGCGATGTACTGGGCGACGGTGAACGCGCTGGTGCAGGAAGTGATCCCGACGAGCCAGTTTACCGGCGCGAATGCGGCGGTGCTCGTGGGAGTGCAGAGCGGCATGCTCATCGCGGGCGCTCTCGTGGGTTTCCTCTACAACACGGCGGGCATCGCGGGAATCCTGGTGATCGACGGCGCAACGTATTTCGTGTCGGCCTATTGCCTGTATCAAATGCGCCGCGGGTACGTCTCCCCGCGGGAAAGTCAAAGGTATCCGCGAGAATATAACGAAGCGACGGAAGCGACCGCCGAAGCGCTGGAGACGGGAGAAAATCCGGAGGTCGCGGAAGCGGGACTCTCGCTGGCCGTTTACGCGGACATGAAGGAAGGCTTTGCGTATCTGCGGCAGCAGCCGCTGGTGCTCGTGCTGGGCATCACGCACTCCATCATGATGGCGGGGGTGGTGAGCGGGAACGTTGTCCTTGTGGCACTGGCAAACGACATCCTGCATGCAGGGCCGCGCGGGCTGGGATTTCTGGAAGCTGGCTGGGCCACGGGAGCAATCTGCGGCGGCTTAATTGCCAGCCAGCTTCCGCAAGCGTTGCGCTTGCCACTTTATATTGCGGCATGCGCCGGACTCGCAGTGGGCCACATGGCGACGCCGTTCGTGGCGTTTCTGGTAGGCGCGGTGGTGATGCAAATTCTGTTTGGATTCTGCCGGGCGCTCGGCGGGGTTGTGGCGCAGTCTTCGCTGATGACCATCGTGCCCCGGCATTTCATGGGTCGGACACAATCCGCGATGGCGATACTAACGACTGTGGTGCAACTTTTCATGAGTTTCGCGCTGGGATGGATAGCGCAAGGCGCGGGCCTAGTCGCAGGATATGCGATGCTGGCGCTGCTCTATACGGGAGCGACAGTCTCCGCGATTCGCGCGCGCCAGCTCATGCGGTAAGCTGTTGGCGGCTGACCGCCGATGTATGGGCGTACCTCGGAACTAGTGCACGCGTGAAGCAGCGCAGAGTGACGGGCCGTTGCCTGTGGGTGTGTGCTAGTCGGAAGAGCGATTGGGCGCCGGCTCCGCTAGCTGAGAAACCGCCTTGGGGCCGAGAAGATCCACGGCTGCTTGATAGAGCTTGGCGCGCAACTGGTAGCGTTCGCTGGCGCGCGTGATGTAGCGCACGGCGATCTCGACGCCACCGATGACCGGCTTTACGTTGATGGCAGGGGCAGCTGAGAGCGCGCTCATCTGCCGAGAACTTGCGGCGTTTTTCCATTCCTGCTCGGCCTGTTTCGCGGATTCGGTGGTTGCTTCCGCGACTTTTTTCTGAATCGCATCGATGACGGGATACGGGTCTTGCCCGGTGGGAAGCACTACGTGCAATTCATCCCACATCCATTGGCCGGAAGTCGAGAAATTGAAATAGTGACCCTCGATCGCATAACTGTTCGTGAACGTCACGCGGCGTCCCGTCGGGTGGCCCGAATCGGTCCAGTTGCCGGTTTCGAGCAGGACTGTGTGGAACATCCCAAGCTCGACCACTTCGCCGGTCACGCCATTGATTTCCACCCAATCGCCAAGGCGAATGCCGTTCTTCCCCATGAGCACGAACCAACCGAGGAAGCCCACGATGAAATCTTTCAGCGCGACTGTCAGACCCGCGCCGGCAAGGCCCAGAATCGTACCGAGCTGATTCGGAGGCCCGAAAATCACCAGCAGAATGAGGAGCACCGCGCATATCTGTACGGCCACACGCGTGACCGTGCGCATCGTTTCGACTTGTCGGCGATCCAGGGAGGTTTTGCCGAGCAGCCGTTCAAGCCAGCTATCGAAGAAGATTCCGACCAGCAAAATTCCAAAAATAATGACCAGCCCTATCAGCATTCGGTGAATGACCGAACGCTGCTTGGCGGCAACGACATCCGCCCATTTGGCATACACGTCGGCCAGCTGTTTTTGGTCGTCGATCCGCTTGCCAAATCCCGCCAAACTTTTTTGCTCGGAAGCGCGCAGCTTGGTGGCCTTCACCAGAGTGGTCGACTCTTCACGGTTCAGATTTGAAGGTTTTCTGGAACCACCAGCGACCGCACTGGAAGTCGCTTGCGCGTTCGTCTGTGCTGCGCGGGCCTTACCAGAGCTAATCTGCGATTCCAGCGCATTGTGTTGGGCCGTCAGCGACATCGCCAGGGACTCCGCGGCTTGCTTGGCCTTCCAGAGCAGCAGCTGCTTCTGGTGAAGTGCCGACCATCGCTGCACCCGGTGAATCAATCCGCGGGCTTCGACGGAATCGTCGACCGACACGTGCATGGTGTCCGCAACATGCGAAGTGGCTTCGTGCTCCTCAACCATCGACTGGATTCGGCCCTTCGGATCTCCGCCGGCACGGATCAAGTCCTGTTTGGCATCGTCAGCTTCGTCCTGATCCAGCTCCTGCTGCGCTTTGGCGACATCCAGCTGATCGTCTAGTGCATCCTTCTTATCCGCGCCGGCCTTTTCGTAGGCGGCGGTGAGCCGCGCGATCTCGGCCTTATCCGCTTCGACGGCTCTCTCCGACTGCAGCAGCCGCGCTTGTATCTCCTTGGCCTCGGCGCTTAGTACCGGTGGATGCTCCTGGGCGGCACGCACGGCCGCTGCAAAGGCGAGGTCCATATCGTGGTCCCCGAGCCTCAGTGCTTCCTGGGCAAAGGGTAGCTCTTCTGCGCTGGTCGGCATCTGGGCCAATCGCTGTGCAGTCAACAGCGGCGTTTGATCAACAATCGGTCCCTGTGCTGCCCCACCATATGCGGCCTCGGTATTTATCGTGGGCGCACTTGCCGGCGGCCCCGTGCGAAACAATCCGTAAACAACTGCGCCCAGCAGCGCAAGCAGCGCAATCGCAGCAAATTTTCGCTTCGTCTTCATGGTTCGCTACAGCCCACGCTCTATTCTAGTACGCACGGAGATAATCCAGGCGCGCCTAGTTCGTTCGCTTTCGCAATCTGCACCGAGTTGTTCCGCGGCGAGTCGGCAAGGGCCGTGACTACCGGGGCACAACGGGTACAGAGACCTTGTGCAGTTCCTCTCTCTGACCTACGCTCCAGTCAAGAACTCACATGCAAGATGCCAGGCTGCCTAAAGTGGTTTTCGCGGTCCTCGCCGTGGGCGCGGCGATTTATTTTTCCACTTACTACGCACAGATGCCCGATGTGGTGGCTTCGCATTTCAACGGGCGAGGCGTGCCGAACGGGTGGCAAACAAAACCATCTTTCTTCGGGCTACTTGCCGCCGTGAGCGTTCTTATTGCGATTATTGGATTTGGGATTCCGCGGATCATTGCTTTCGTGCCTCCGCAATTAATCAACCTGCCGAACAAACAGTATTGGCTTGCGCCGGAACACCTGGCGGAAACCATGGCCTTTTTGAACGCCTATTTTGCCTGGTTCGGTTGTGCGGTCTTCTTGATCATGATTCTCGCCTTCGACTATGCGATTCAGTCCAACCTGCATCCGGCGAACCCGCCCGATGTTTCCCGGATGTGGTACATCCTCGCTGGCTTCTTGGTCTTCCTGATTGCCTGGCTCACTCGGATGTTCACGCGATTCGGCCGGCTGCCGCAGGATTAGTTCACTGGAAACAGAAACGCCTCCGAAATGCTCGAAGGGGTCTTGTATTAACTCGTTCAGACCTTTCTAGAGGTAGTCGCGCGACGGGCCTTCCAGGAAGGCGCGCAGTTTTCGCGAGCGGGACGGATGCCGCAGCTTGCGGAGCGCCTTGGCCTCGATCTGGCGGATGCGCTCGCGCGTGACCGCAAACGACTGGCCGACTTCTTCGAGCGTGTGCTCGCTGCCATCGTCCAGGCCGAAGCGCATTTTGATGACTTTTTCCTCGCGCGGTGTCAGCGTCTTCAACACCGAGGAAGTTTGTTCCTTCAGGTTCAAGTTGATGACCGCGTCGGACGGCGAAACCACGGCCTTGTCTTCGATGAAATCGCCGAGATGCGAATCTTCTTCCTCGCCGATCGGAGTTTCCAGCGAAATCGGCTCCTGGGCGATCTTCAGGATCTTGCGCACCTTGGACACGGGAATGTCCATGCGCTTGGCGATCTCTTCGCTGGTCGGTTCGCGGCCAAGTTCCTGCACAAGCTGGCGGCTGGTGCGCACGAGTTTGTTGATCGTTTCGATCATGTGCACCGGAATACGGATGGTGCGCGCCTGGTCGGCGATGGCGCGCGTGATGGCCTGACGGATCCACCACGTCGCATAAGTCGAAAACTTGTAGCCGCGACGCCATTCGAACTTGTCCACGGCCTTCATCAAGCCGATGTTGCCTTCCTGAATCAGGTCGAGGAATTGCAATCCGCGGTTGGTATACTTTTTGGCGATAGATACAACCAATCGAAGGTTGGCTTCGATCAATTCCTTCTTGGCTTGTTCGGCTTCCGCTTCGCCGCGGTGAATGAAGGTCAACGTGCGCTTCAGCTCGGTCAGTCCTACTTCGCTGGCCTCCTCGATGTCCTTCAGCTCGGTGCGGCGCGTGCGCAATTCCTTGCGCGCTTCAGCGGCGACGTCGCCTTTGGCTACGTCGGCGCGGCGCTCCAGGCGCCCCGCTTCGCGTTCGAGTGACTGCAGCCGCTCGACTGTGCCGCGCATCTTGTCGATGAGGCGCTTTTTTTCGAACGGATTGAAATCGATCGCGCGAATTGCGACGGAAATCTCCACGCGCGTCCGCGCCACGTCCCACTTCGCGCGAATATACGGCCTCTTCTTCGATTTCGCCGTCTTGTCGAGCTTCGCGGCTTGCTTCAGCGCGGTTTCGTACAATTTTGCAATCTTATCGATGTACTTGAGCGTCTGCTTGGTCTTATTGGCGATCTTTTCTTCGGTCAGCTCTTCGTCGTCAAACTGCACGATCTCCTTGATCGAGCGCACGCCCTTGCGCAGATCGTCGCCCACGGCGATCAATTCCTTGATGACGATTGGCGAGCGGGTGATGGACTTCATCACCACAAGTTGCCCGCGCTCGATGCGCTTGGCGATGGTGACTTCGCCCTCGCGCGTCAGCAGCGGAACGGTGCCCATCTCGCGCAGGTACATACGGACGGGGTCGTTAGTCTTTTCCAGGGATCCCGGGGTCAGATCGAGGTCGCTGCTGCCTTCGTCGGAGTGCGCGTCGTCCTTGACGATGGCGTCGCGATCGCCGGGCTCCGCGGACACTTCCACGGCGCGCGCGGCCTTCGCCGACGCCTGGTCCTCGTAGATCTCAATGCCGTTGCGCTCAAATGTAGTGAGGAGATCGTCGATCTCTTCCGAGGAATGCACCTCTGCCGGAAGCGAATCGTTTACTTCGTCGTAGAGCAAGTAACCGCGCTCTTTGCCTACGGCAATGAGCTGTCGTACTGCATCATATTTCTCTTCAAGACCTACTGCTGCCACACATTCCTCCCGCAATCGGACGGATATCCCAGGCGCCGCTGGACGTAAATGGAGCCATGTTCACTCGCAAAGATACAGGCAGGCTGGCGCGCAGGCGCTAACCACGGGGAATTTCCCCAGAAAATCGCTCGCTTTTTGATTTGAAGCCCTCTGCGCCGCGCCGCTCGCCCGCCGTTGGCCTCCGTGCGTCGTCCGCTCTCCGCACCGGTGAGGCTCGGCCCCTGCCGCTAAGTACACCCATTATAAGATGCGCCTAACGGCAAAACCGTTACTCGCCAAACCCTATTACGCTACACGCTTAAGTCCCATTCCGTCAATGATTTAATTCGCAGAAGCCTGTGGAGATTCCTGACGAGCGGAGGGCCCCTGCATAGATATAGCGCTTGGGGCTGTCTTAACGGGCGGCGGCCAGTCGGCGCATGAGTTCCTGCTTCTTCTGGAGCAATCCGCGCATCTCCGGCGCGGATGGACTCGCCTCGATACTTCGTTGGACTTCCGCGAGTTCCCGTTCGGCCTGCCTGTTTTGGAGTGCTTCGATACAGCTCAGAGCCTCTTCCCAGGTCGGCTCGTTGGTTTCTTCGAACAAAATCTCGAAGAGCAGCCGCCGGTCGCGCTCTTCCAGCATGGCGGCCACTTCGGCGGCCTGCAAGGGTTGGCCTGCGAGGCTGGCGCTCACCAGCGCCGCGAAAATCTTCTCCGTTTCGAGGCTGTGATAGAGACGCGCATTCTGCAAATGCTGTGCCAGTTCGTGCCGGAATCCTTCGGCCTCCGCAAGCATTCGAATCAGCCGCCGCTCCACAGGCTTTGCCGCTCGTCCGATCAATTCCGGCTGCGTCTTCACTTCGCTGCGGCGTTCCGAGGCCGCTTTGCTCAACGCCGCGCGCAGCACCGGCTCGTCCAACCGAAGCTGCTGCGCGATGCGCGTGGCCCATTCCGAGCGCAGAATGCGATTAGGAATTTTCTGCACGTAAGGCAAAAGAAAATTCACGGCGCGCAGTTTTCCTTCGCCGGTCGTCAAATCCATCTGCCTCGCCCGGGCAATCAAGTAATCCACATACGGCGGCGCTTCCTTGAGCAGCTTGAGATACTCCTCCGCCCCTTTTTCACGGATGAACAAATCCGGGTCCGCTTTTTTGTTGCCCACCGCCGGCAAGGCGAGAACGCGAACCTCGAAATCCTGCTCGAGCAGCAACACGAGCGATCTCTCCGTTGCCGTCTGTCCCGCGGCGTCCGGGTCGTAATTCACCACGACGCGCCGTGTGAATCGGCCCAGCAATTTGATTTGCGGCTCCGCAAGACTGGTCCCGCAACTCGCCACCACGTTGCTGATTCCCGCGCGCGCCACGGCAATCGCATCCATGTAGCCTTCGACCAGAACCGCGAAATCCTGCCGCCGGATTCCCTCCTTGGCTCGATCCATGTGATACAGCACGTTGCTCTTCGAATAGATCGGCGTTTCCGGGGAATTCAGATACTTCGGCTGGTCGTCGCCGAGTGCGCGGCACCCAAACGCGACGATTTTTCCGGACTCATTCGAAATCGGAAACGTGATGCGCCGCCGGAACCGGTCAAACAGCCGCCCGCTCTGATCGCGCGAGACCAGTCCGGATTCAGCAAGAAGTTTCTCCGCGTACTTCGATTTTAGGTGCCGGAGGAGGAGGTCGCCGCCGCTGGGCGCATAGCCAATTCCAAACCGCGCGAGCACATCCTTATCAAGGCCGCGATCCTCCAAATATGCCCGCGCAGCCTTACCTTCCAGCGTTCCTTCAAGTTGCTTCAAAAAAAACGTCTGCGCCTCGCGGTGCATCTCCACCAGCACCGTGCGTTGCTGATTCTCCTTCCGCTCCTCCGGCGAGCGCTCCTTGGGGCGCGGAATCGAAATCCCGGATTTCTCCGCGACGATGCGAATCGCCTCGGGGAACGCGCACTTCTCCATCTCCATCACAAATTTGAATACGTCGCCGCCCACCCCGCAGCCAAAGCAGTGGTAAATCTGTTTCGTCGGATGCACCGCAAACGACGGCGACTTCTCCGCATGGAAAGGACACAGCCCCGTGAAATTCTGTCCGCTCTTCTTCAAGCGGACGTATTCCCCCACGACGCGGATAATGTCCGCTTGCTGCTTCACCTTCTCCGCAAATGAGCCCGCTTCCGCCATTCGGTGATGCTTACCGCTTCGGGTAATCGTTCTTGTAAACCGTTCCGCCCTTCATAACGAATTTCACGTGCTCCAGGATACTAACGTCCTTTGTGGGATCGCCATCCACAGCAATGATGTCCGCCCATTTGCCGGGTTCCAGCGTGCCCACTTGCTTTGTCCAACCCAGCAAGTCCGCTGCGTTGATCGTGGCCGTTTGAATCGCCGCCAGCGGGGTCATGCCCAGCCTCACGTAAACGTGAAACTCGCCCGCGTTCATTCCGTGCGGATACACCGCCGCGTCCGTGCCGAACGCCACTTTTACGCCCGCAGAAACTGCTTTCTTTACATTGATTTGCGCGGCCGCGGCAACGTCGCGCATCTTTTGTTTTGAAAACTCCGGCACGTTGCTGCGATCCAGGTTTGCTTGCATGTATTCGGTCAGAAAAAGTGTCGGCACGAGATAAGTCCCATTCTTCTTCAGCGTGGCAATCGACGCATCGTCCATCAGGTGGCCGTGTTCGACGGAATCTACGCCGGCTTCCGACGCCCACCGCACGCCCTCCGCGCCGTGTGCATGTGCGGCCACGCGGCGGCCGAGCCGGTGTGCATCCGCCACAATCGCCTTCATCTCTTCGAGCGTGTACTGCGAGGCGTTGGGATCATCCCCTTTCGAAAGGACGCCGCCGGTAGCGCAAATCTTGATGACGTCCGCGCCATATTTGATGACTTCGCGAACTTTGTGTTGCACGGCCTCGACGCCGTCGGCAACTCCGTCTCCCCCATGGTGAAATGCGGGCGGCAGCAGGTTTTCATCGCAATGGCCGCCGGTGATGCCGAGCGCCGGCCCAGAGGCAATGATGCGGGGTCCGATAGCGTCGCCCTCGTTGATGGCGTCGCGCAGCGCGATGTCCGCGTAATCCTTCGCACCGAGATTTCGCACCGTTGTAAAACCGGCCTCGAGCGTGATGCGAGCATTTTTCGCGCCGTGCAGCGCTTCGCGCGCGGTTGAGATCGCCAATCCCTGATATCCCAGCGAGCTCAATTCAAATGTCAGATGCGTGTGCGCGTCGATCAAGCCGGGAAGCAGCGTGGCATCCGGCAAGTCGATCGTCGCGTCCCCGGCAGCCGCTTTCACTTCGCTAGCTGCAACGATCTGCGCGATCTTCTCGCCTTCGATCACGATCGCCTGATTCGCGCGCATTTGCCCGGTGCGCACATCGAGCACGCGCCCTGCACGAACAATGGTCCGCTTTGGCCCCGGCGCCTGCGCGTGAGCGGTTCTCGATATTCCCAGAAGCATCGCCAACGAGGCAGCGGTAATGAGCCCAAATTGGGTTGTGCGACTCGCTGCTTTTGCAAGCGGCATGGACATCTGCAAACCTTTCATCACGGCCCCCGTTGTAAGTTGACCATCGAAACGCGGCGAGTATATCAAACCAGAATGACGCGCACCTGCCTGAGACGACCATCACGCAAGCTTTTATACCCTATTCCAAATTCCCCACTTTCCGACTTCCGATTTCCAGTTTCCATTTCCTCATTTCTGCAACTCCACAATCGTGATGGCTTTTCCGCCACGCTCTTCCGTTTCGAACGAATGCTTCTCCACCAGCGGATGCGAAGCGAGAAACGTTCCGATCCCCTTGCGAAGCGCGCCGGTCCCATGCCCATGAATGATTCGCACCTGAGACCGGTTCGCCAGCGCCGCGTCATCGAGAAACTTATCCAGTCGTCCGGTAGCCTCTTCCACGGTCATGCCGATCACGTTGATCTCGTCCGTAGGAATGCCTTCGCCGCGTTGGGAGGTAACCATCACGCTCTGTAGCTTGCTCGCCGGCGCGGCGACTTTGGATGCAGCCGCATCCCCCTCCACGCCCGTGATTTCGTCCAGCGCTACTTTCATCCGCAGCGGCCCTGCTTCGATCTCCGCGCATGATCCATCGAGCCGGCGAAACACAACCGACTTGCTGAATCCGCGAACGCGAACTCGGGTGCCCGGCTGCAACCGCTCCGCGGTCACGGCCTGCGACGAAGCGCCCGTCACGCCGAGGTCGGCCTGCGAATCGGAAATGGTCTGAACGACTGCGGCGTTCAACTCATCGCGCGCTTCGCTACGCACGTCCTGCATTTTTCGCCGAGCCGATTTCTCCATCTGCCCGCGCAACTCGCGTTCTTTCACCGCCTCAACCACGCGAGCGACATTTTCGTCGAAGCGTTTCTGCATTTCCGCGAATTGTGCTTCCAGTTCCTTGATGCGCTTCTGCTGCCGCTCGACCCACTCCGTTCGCAGTTTTTTGCGTTCTTCTTCCAGCGCGTGTCGCTCTTCGGCCATCTGCTTCTGCATGCGATCCAGTTCGTCGCGGCTGCGGTGCAGATACGCGATCAGGTCGGCGGCTTCCCGCGATTCCGGAGTGAGCAGCGACCTTGCTCGCTCAATGATCCCATCCGCAATCCCCAGCCTCTGCGCGATGGCAATTCCGCTCGAACCGCCCGGCACACCGACCATCAACCGGTACGTCGGCCGCAAATTCATATCGTCGAATTCCACCGCCGCGTTCACCACGCCCGGGGTCCTCGACGCGTATGTCTTGAGCCGGTCGTGATGCGTTGTCGCCAGCACAATGCAATTCTTCGCGCGAAATTCATCGAGCAGCGCTACCGCCAGCGCGGCTCCTTCCTCCGGCGCCGTCCCCGTGCCCATTTCATCCACCAGCACGAGCGATTGCGGCGTCGCTGCCTCGAGCATGCTTTTCAAGTTCAGCATGTGAGCGGAAAACGTGGACAAATCCGCGGCGATCGATTGCTCGTCGCCAATGTCTACGAGCACGCGATCAAACAGAGGCAACACTGCGCGCTGCGCCGCCACCGGAATGCCGGACTGTGCGGCCAGGGCCGCCATTCCTGTCGTTTTCAGCGCCACCGTTTTTCCGCCGGTGTTCGGGCCGCTGATCACCAGCACGCGCTCTTCCCCACCAAGCGACAGCGTCATGGGAACGATGGCGCGATTCTCCTTGCGCAGTTTGTCTTCGAGCACCGGGTGCCGCGCGTCCGCCAGCCGCAGTTCGCTGCTCGCCGAGAACTCCGGGATCGCCGCGTCGAATTCCTGCGCGAACCGCGCTCGCGAAAAAGCGCTGTCAAGCTCCGCTATCGTTTCCGCTGCCGCAAACAGCGGCCCGCGAATCACTTGCAGCTTCTCCGTCAGCTCGCGGAGGATGCGCACAATTTCCGCGGCCTCGTCCTCGCCTAGCTGAACGAGCTGATTGTTAGCTTCAACCGTTTCGAACGGCTCCATAAAAACCGTCTGCCCTGTGCCGCTTGCTCCGTGGACCACGCCCGGCACGCTTCGCCGCTGCTCCGCCCGCACCGGAATCACGAAACGCTCGTTCCGAAGCGTGACGTAGTCTTCGCCGGGTTCGGCATTTCGCGCGCGCAGAATTTGTTTCAGTGTTTTCTGAATTGAGTCGCGCGTCTGCGTAATGCTTGCGCGAATTCGCCGCAGCGCCGCCGACGCATCGTCGCTGATTTCGCCGTTCGGCAGCACACACCGCCGGATTGCCGCGTGCACGTCCCGAAAATCACAAAGATAAGCAGCACGCGCCGCCAACAGCGGAAACTTCTTTGCTTCCTCACAAAACTGCAGTCGCAGCCATCCCGCGGTCTCCAGCAGCGACGCCGCATCCCGAAATTCCGCCGGCTCCAGCACCGCTCCGGCTCCTTCGATGCGTTCGAGCCACGCCTGCGGATCGGCCAGTGCCCCGAATCCGAGCTCGCGCCCCGTTCGCAGCCACTCCCGCGCTTCGCGGATCAACGCAAACGCCGATTCCAGCGCAGCACGATTCGTGCTTGGCTCGAGCGCCTTCACTGCGCGCTGCCCCGGTGCACACGTTGTCCGCAGCCGCAGCAATTCCCGCAGCTTGTCGAATTCGAGAACGTCTTGTGCCGTCCGTGACATCGCTAGGATCACTTCAAACGAGTTTGCAGGTAGCTCGCGGCATCCCCCGGGCCGGCCGCCACGTGCACCAGGCGTCCATTTGCTTCGCCCCACGGCGCAGGATGCCCCAGTTCCACTTCCCGCACGCGATCCAGCACGGGCTGCCAAAAATCTCCGAGCACAGCGACCGGCTTCCCGGTTATCACCGACTTGTTCAGCATCTCCCAAACCACCGCAAGCTCCACCAGCGTTCCCGTTCCGCCCTTGCAAGCTACAAATCCATCCGCGAGGCGGATCAATTCAAATAATCTTTCTTCCCAGGTTTTCATGCGCACTTCGGTGTCAATCCATGAATTGAGCTTCGCAGCCGTGAAAAATTCCGCGGTCACGCCGTACGTTTTTCCTCCGGCCTCTTTCGCTCCGCGCGAAACTGCCTCCATCACCCCGCCATATCCTCCGCTGCAAACGGTGAAACCATGTTTCGCCAAGGCGCGCCCTAGCACGCGCGCTTCTTCATAATCCGCTTCTCCTTCGCGCGGTCGCGAACTCCCGAACACCGTCACGATTTTTTCCTGGTTCATGCCGCGTTCCCGGATTCAGCGGGGCTGCTTTTGCTTTGAATCGCGCTTCTTGGGTGTCACGTTAAATTCTTCGATCATCGCCACGCACAGCCCCGTCAGCGCGTCCGCGGCCTCGTGGCCTTTCCCGCCCTGATTATTGCTCAAGAAAGAAAATATCAAACGTCGTCCGCTCAGGGTTTCCGCAAATCCCGACAGGGTCCGCACGTGCTCCACCGATCCCGTTTTTGCGTGAACCCGTCCGGCCGCCGGCGTGTTCTTCATGCGATCTTCCAGCGTGCCGTCCACGCCCGCCACCGGCAGCGATTCGTGGTATGGCACGAACCAGGTCTGTTTTTGCGTAAAGCTCAGCAGCGCCACGACGGCGCGCGGCGTTACAAGATCATGCCGCGACAATCCCGAAGCGTCCGTCTGAATCACGTCCCCCGGCGCAATTCCCGCCGCGGTGTAGAAGTCCGCCGGTATCTTCATCAACTCGTCCGGTGTGCTCCAGACTCCACTCTGACGAGCTACCGTCCTCAGCAGCATCTCGGTGTGCAGGTTCTGGCTGATCTTGTTCACCAGTTTCACCGAATCTCCCAGCGGCACCGAAACGTGTTCCGCTAGAACGATTGGATCCCCAGGAACTTCCATCCGCTCGTGCCGCGCCTTCGCGCCGCCTCCTACTTTTACTCCCCGCTCTTCCAGCAATCGTTTCAGAGTCGCCGCTGCGTGCTGCGCTGGTTCTTCAATCGCCAGGACCAGTTTCCGCGGAGTGCTCTTCGCCGGCAAGGTGCCTTTCACAACGACAAGATTCGCCCCCGGCTCGCGTTTCAGCGTCAAATCCGATTTCACTTCCGCTGCTGAAGTGACTACATCATTCTGGATAGCAAAATCCGGCGTCGCCGGGCTAACCACCGCGTGCACCGGACCCCCTGCCAGCTCTCCCGGCGTCAATGTCAGCGTGACAGTGTTGTCATGCACGACGATCGAGGAAATGGCCGCGCCGTATTCCCATACCATGTCATCGATTTCCCATCCGTTCGGATAGCGCTCGCGCGGAAAGTAACTGTCGTCTCCGATCACATCTCCGGAGATTTCTTTCACGCCCTTCGCCACCAGCGTATCGGCCAGCTCCGCCAGTACCTTCTCCGGCGGCCCGTCAAACTCTTCCTTCGACTGATACGGAAATCTTCGGTTCGAAAGATTCGGGTCGCCTCGCCCCACCAGCGCAACATCTCCGGTCAATACTCCTTCGCTCGAAATCGCTCCCTGTGTCTCCAGCGTCGTATGAAACCGGAAATCCGGCCCGAGTTTCGCCAGCGCCAGCGCTGTGCTGAAGAGCTTCATATTCGACGCCGGCACAAAATATTTGTCCGCATTCTGTTCGTACAGGATCTCCCCGCTCTCCGCATCCGCGATCAACAGTCCCCACGCGCCTTTGCTCGCTGGCGCCGGGCCAAGTAGAGCATCCGCCCGCATCCCAAATTTCGCCGTGGCCTTCTTCGACGCGGCACTCCTCTTCTTTGCTCCACGCGGCGCTGTATCCGCTTTCGTTTTTGATTGCGCGCCCAGCTGCGCTATACAGCTCGTGAACGCAACCATCGCGCTTATCAGGGTGACCGCCACCCATCGCCGTCCCACTTTTTCTATCTTCATCCTTTGCTCGCGCGTAAATCTCCCAGGAAAAGTATAGTCGAAAGGCAACGTATTCCATCCTCCGCGCGTCTTACTTTGGGAAGCGCACCCGCGCATCAAACCAGTTCCAAGGCCCAAGGTTGCACCCAGCCCGCGGGCACTCTATGATGTTCAAGCTCGGAAAACTACGTCGAGGTGAATTGTGATCAAGCAAATGCTGTCTTGTCTTATGGCCCTGGCCCTGGTCGCCCTGCCGCTCTCCGCCGCGAAGGACAAGAAGGAAACAGAGCGGCTGGAAAACTGTGGGACGGTCATCAAGGAAGTGATGGATATCCCCGACAATATTCCGCCAGAGCTGGTTAACAAGGCAGAATGCATCATCGTCTTTCCCTCTGTCCTCAAGGCTGCCTTTGTATTCGGCGGTAGCTACGGTCGCGGCGCCATGACCTGCCGCAGTGGTGAACACTTCACCGGACCTTGGAGCGCCCCGACGATGATGGCTCTCGAAGGCGGCAGCTTCGGCTTGCAGCTTGGCGGCCAGGCGACAGACTTCGTCCTCCTGGTCATGAATCCACGCGGCGCTCGCGCCATCCTAAGTAACAAGGTCAAGCTGGGCGCGGATGCGTCGGCAGCGGCAGGTCCGAAGGGGCGCACCGCCAATGCATCTACCGATGTCTCCTTGCGGGCCGAAGTCTTGAGCTATTCCCGTGCCCGCGGGTTATTCGCTGGCCTCTCGCTGGAAGGCTCAACAGTTCGCCCGGACAACGACGCCAATGAGCGCATTTATGGCAAGAAGATCCAGGCAGAATCCGTTGTTTTCAAGGGTGCTGTCGCCGTTCCTCCCGCCGCTCAAAAAATGATTGCTTACTTGAACCAGAAGTCTCCGAAGAATCTCTCGGACCCCGAATCGCTGAAGTAATCACCACAGCTAAATGGTCTTCTACGAGGCACCCCGGGTCAAACCGGGGTGTCTTCCTTGCTCGCTGCACGACGCACTTTTGTGATTTCGCTGCCGCGGCGTATTCTGCTGAACGGCCGCATGGAATCATAGGAGAGATTCGGTGTCCTGTCCGATCTGTGAAAAACGCAAAGCCGCGCGATTTTGCCCGGCAAAAGCCGAAAAGATCTGCGCGGTCTGTTGCGGGAACCCTGCTCTCGCCTTCACTGCCGCGCCTCGGCAATAACTGCAAAAGGAGCTCGGTCATCCCGCCGCAAGTAAAGGTGCCGAATTCATCTGCGGCGCCACCGCCGCATCCCAGCTCAACGCCATCTGCGAACACGTAAGTTTCTGATTGACCGGGACCCACGGCCGCGACTCAAAGCCATACATCCGGCGTATCCTAGCCACACGTTCGGAAGCCTTCCGCCGGTACTCTTCCGGCGCGTAGCCGTTTTTCGAGTACCACTGCTCGTACTGCCTCGCCATCCGCGGAAACTTCTCCCGCACAAACGGCAAAAATTGCTTCGCCGACGATGGCATCAGAAACAGCACTCCCGAGAAAAACCATTGCGCTCCCGCTTCTTTCGCAGCGGCCGCCACCGCTTCGAGCTCCCCGTCGCCATCCGTGATCCCCGGCACCAGCGGCGACGCGGACACTCCCACCTGCAATCCCGCCTCGCGCAGTTCCTTCACCGCCGCCAACCGCAGGTGCGGCTGCGGCGCGCGCGGCTCCAGCAATCTCGCCAGCCTCGAGCGCAGTGTGGTCACCGTGATATCGATTTGTAGCGACGACCGCGCCGCAATCTTCTTCAGCACATCAATGTCCCGCACAATCTGATTCGACTTCGTGATGATTGAAATACTCAGTCCTTCGTGCTTCGCCAGTTCCTCCAGGCACGCCCGCGTCACTCCATATTCCCGCTCCGCCGGCTGGTACGGATCCGTTGCCGTCCCAATCGCGATATGGTCCGGCCTCTCGCCGTTCGATTTTTCCGACGAATAGGAATATTTGCGTGACACGTCCTGCGCCAGCAGCGGCGCCGCATCTTTTTTCACGTAAATCTTCTTCTCGAACTCGCTTCCGTCCAGCTCCATGTATTCGTGCGTGTACCGCGCGTAGCAGTATTTGCACGCAAATTCGCATCCCCTGTAGGGATTGATCGTCCATTCGAACGGCACGCGATTCGAATTGCACCGGTTGAGGATCGACCGCACCGGCAAAACAAAATACTCCGGCCGCTCCGGCGATTTTCTTCGCGTCTCCGCCGGCGGAGAGCATGCTGCGAGGCGGGCAATGCCCACCAGTCGCGCGTGAGCGCGCTCGTGTGGCACCACGGGTGCATTTCGGACCGGGTCTTTGCCGGAGGTTTGAGCTCCGCTCATGACCTCTGACTCTGGAGGGCAATGCGTCGTCATGCGATCCGCCATCCTCCCGTGTTGGTCTGCAACCGGGGCAGGGTCGCCGACCACTTTCATTGGGCTTACATCACTGGGGCACTCAGGAAAGAGTCTTACAGAGGTTGTTGATACGCGGCGCCGATGGATACGAATACCCACCGTCGATGAGGAATGAACTGGAGACATCGCCCACCTCGAAGCACGTCGGCAGTATTTCGCTTTTTGTTCGCTATGTCAAGTTTTATTTTTCGCTTTTTGTTCGGCATCGCCCATCCCTCTGCGGGATCTGGCTTAGCCGCCTCTCCCTGGTGGCAACCTGTCTCCGCGCCCGAACACGAGCGATTGCCTCGCACTCCTGTCCGGGGTTATCCTCACTATTCCCGGAGGACCGCGGTGCGCATCGCCAAGAAAGCAAAGCTTATCCTGCCCGCAGCCTTGCTCTCGGTCTTCGCGGTCCCACGTGCTACTCATGGACAAGCAAAACCCGCCCAGCAAACAAAGAAGCAGCCTGCGGGACCTCCCGCTCCGCAATCCACTCACTACCCCATCTTGCTCCTAGCTTTTGGCAATAGTCCCGATTGGAGCCTCCGTATCGGTCTGAAGGGCCCGGAACGTCTGGACCGGCCGAACTATCCGCCTATCCCTCTGGAGCCCGCCGCTGTAACTCACGAATCTGCAGCCGATTCCTGGACCTACCAAGCCAAGGACGCCGCCACCGGCGCGCCCGTCTCCGTCCATCTCGCGCGCGAAGCGTGCACAGAAGCCGTGTCCGATCCTGCCGCCCCCCCGGGTCCCTCCACGGGAAAATACACGTTCCGCGTCAGCGTCGATCATGCCCAGCTTGGCTCGATGAAAGGCTGCGCCCGCATCGCCGCCGAACTCTTTCCCAAGATCAACAATCAACTTGACTCCGAAGAGGACACCGATAAGAAAAAGTCCCCGCCACCAACCATCACCAAATTCAAGCCTCCCGTCGCGATCGCGTATCTGAATCCGACTGGCGGTGTTGTGCTGAATCGTGCCGGAGTCAAGAAAATCGTAGCTCCCGCCGGCTCCGAGCTGTGTTTATCCCATGACGGCAAGAAACTTCTCTATACCCGGTCCGATTCGAAAGTTGCTCCGGACCGCACCATCGTTCTCTACGATGCGGACTCCGGCAAATCGCTGGATTTGGTGCATGGCCTAGTTCGGCAAGCTTTCTGGTCTCCCGACGACTCGCGAATCGCATTTCTCAAGGCGCAAAATCAGGCTTGGCAGGTTTGGTCCTCCCCGGCTGCCCTGCCTGAAGCAGCCGCCGTGTTTTCCCCGATAACTGTGAATTCTTTGCATGGATGGCTGGATACTCATACGGTCCTTGCCAGCGACATGCAAAACGCCTATTGGCTTACTGAAGACAAACCTCAGCAAGCCGTGCCGCTCCTGGAGATCTATGGCAGCACGTTTCAGGTCCTGAGCTCAGATACCATCCGCGTGCATCCGCTAAATGCCGATTTGCTCCTGGTTTCCGCTGATTACGGGTCTGCTCCGCCCGGTTCTCCGAAGGACGCCACGGGACTGGCCTCCGGTTTCTTCCTCTTTGAACTGCATTCGAAACGCCGCACGGTTCTTTGTCCCGCGGATCAGTGGGCTCGCTCCGCGGAATGGTCTCGCGATGGCCTGCAAGTCTTCTATACCCGTGTGCTCCCCGCTACCCCCGCAGCCACCTTCCGTATTTTCTGGGATGGGACGAGCCTGCTGCGCTATCTCAGCGGAACAAGTCTTACCGTTGGCCAGTAATTCCGTGCGCGGGGGAGCTATCGGCACCTGCCACCTGGCCAGCCAGTTACCCGATACGTCGCAGCCCCTTGATTGTTAGCGCAAACTAGGATCTTGTCGCTATAATTAGGTATTGTGAGTACTAGTCCCACTCTCGAGCCCCGCCAAGTGGGCCTGCTCGTCCTCGACAGCGACGCCCCAGGCGCGAGTGCAGTCAAACAGATTCTGGACTCCGAAGGCTGGCGCGTCCGCGTTGTCGCAGACACCAAGATGCTCCTCGCTGAGCTCAAGACCGGCGAATGGTCCCTCGTCATCGCCAACGTCGCTTTGACCGGTGTGGATGGTCCGGCTTTCATTACCCTACGCGAACTCGCCACCGTCTCACCCGAGGATGGCGGACGCGTCCGCGCCCTTTTTCTGGTTCCGGAAGCAAGCGGAGGCCAGTACATCGTCCAGCTTGAAACCGCGCGTCTCCCTTATGTGATTCGTCCCTATCACCTTCACGATTTCCTCGAAAAAGTCAGCGACCTCCTCGTCGAGGTGAAAGCGATTGATGCTCCACTCCGTCAGGTCCGCCACGAATTCGGCGCTCTTCGCAAGAAAAAGAAGCTAGCAGGCCGCACCAATTCCATGTTCGCCTCCCGCGACTCCTTTTCCTATACCGAGGAAGAGATCGCCGAATACGAACGCCAGGAAAGCGAAGCCTCCAAGTCCCGCCGCAACAAGCCTCGTACCAACCTCGGCGATCCCAACCGCTAAGCTTCCAGCTCTTACAGCCTTTCGCGACTTCGTTATTTCGTTACCTCCTTACTTCACTACTTTTGTTCCTCTGCAAGAAACCTCCGCCTCCTCGTTCTAACTCCAAGTCGTGTCCTCATCGGCACGCGCACAGGAGGATTTCATGGAACGCTCGATTTTTGCCGCTCTCGTCGGCGGTCTCTTGGGAATCAGCACACTCGGCGGTCTGGCCTTTATCTGGGGACCATTCGAACCACATCAACCGCCTCCGCCCCCGGGTCGCTCCGAAGGAGAGTGGCGTCTTCTCGACCCCGTCACCTACGAAAACATTTCCGTCTTCCCCGTCGTCAGTTCGAACAGCCAGGACACCAGCCCGTTCCTCACTCTCGAAGAAGGCCTCGCCACCGGCGAGGTCCTCGTTCGCGAGCAGGGCTCCGAAACGATTGTTCGCGGGCGCGATGGCCGTCCTGTCTCAGTTCCTCAATACAACACCAGCGCCTCCGTCAACCAGCTCGTTCTCATCAACCGCAGCAGGCGTCCGCTTTTGCTCCTCGCCGGCGAACTCGTCAGTGGCGGCAAACAGGATCGTGTCATCGGCAAGGACCGCATCATTCCCGCCGGCGCGCCGCCGCTGCCTCTCAGCGTTTTCTGCGTCGAGCACGGCCGCTGGACCGGCGTCTCGCAATTCGCTGCAGCAAAAACCATCGTTCATCCAAGCGTCCGTGAACGAGCCGCCGTCGATCAGAAGCAGGAAGAGGTCTGGGACGCCGTCCGCAGCGGCACCACCACCAAAGCGGCTCCTGCCGCCCCTGCTGCTCGCATGAGCATGCGAGACATCCAGGGCGCGATCGATACCAACGGCCGCACCGAAGCCTACGAAAAGATTTATCAGTCACGAGCCGTCGGCGTTTCCATCGATGATTTCGTCGAAGAAGTGCGTGCGCGCTTTGCCCGCGCAACTTCCGGTTTAAAGGACGAACGTGTCGTCGGCGTTGTCGTGGCCTACGGCGGAGAAGTTGCCTGGAGCGACATCTTCGCTTCCGGCGATCTCTTCGATCATTATTGGAACAAACTGTTGCGCAGTTACGCCGTCGAAGCCCTGGCCCGCCCCACCTACCGCGCGGTCGCTTCGCGCGACAATGCCAATACTTTTCTCCGCCGCCTCAACGGCCGCGAAACCGAGGAAACCGAGCCTGGCGTCTATCGCTGGCGCGAAATCAACGAAGGCCGGCTCGCCCAGATCGAGCTCGACGCCCTCCAGCCAAAGCACATGACTCTCCACCGCCTCCTCTTGCACCGCACCAGCTGACCTAAACCCAGCCGCCCGTAGGGGCACTCGCTGCGGCGGCTGCCCCTACGATTAGCCTAAGACTCTCCGTGTCCTCCGTGCTCCGGCCTCCGTGCTCTCTGTGTTATTTCTGTTCTTCTCCGCGCTTTCTCTGCGCTCTCTGCGTCCCTGCGTTAATTCTCCCTTCCGTTTTTTCGCTTGAATTAATCCTCCGCACTTCACTGCGGTCCGCAACCCTCGCCAATAAATCTTCCGCTGTTCCATTCCATGAAGGATGTTTAAGCCCCGGCGCAATCTCCGCCAACGGCACTAGCACGAATCGCCGCAAATGCATCCGCGGATGCGGCACCTGCAACTCCGGCGTCTCAAGCGTTTCCAGCCCGTACAGCAAAATGTCCATATCAATCAGCCGTGGCCCTTTCGCCACCAACTTCTTGCTCCCCATCCGTGATTCAATCTCCCGCAGCGAGCGCAACAATTCCGTCGCCGCTTTTTCTGTCTCTCCTTCCACCACGCAATTCAAAAACCACCCCTGCTCCAGATAATCTACCGGCTCCGTGTCGTAAAGCGCCGACACCCGCGTCACGCGCACGCCTGCCGCAGGCAGCGCCGCAATCGCCGCGCGCAGATTCGCCTCCCGCTCCCCCACGTTCGAACCGAGCGAAAGATACACCGTCTTTTTAGCCACTTTCTTTCTCCCCGGCGTTGGACTCAGTCCAATAACCGGCAACCAGATAGTGATAGATCGTCGGGAAACCTTCGTCGAGTTGAGAACCTTCTGGTTCCGTGAAGAAGGCTCCCCAAGTCTGAAAGGTGAAAGAGTTGTCTGAAGACATCCTTGAAACCTGCCACTCGCCAAGAAATCAGCGGTAGGGCTCCCGAGAAATGGGCGGGTTCCCCTTAGTACGACGTGGCAGAAATTCTGCTTATCCAGAGACGCCGATCACGCCCGCAATCCTTGTCACTTGCTCGGCGCAGTACACACAAAGCTTCCCGCGTCGTTCGAATCCCCGCTGCCCTTGTACTTCGCAACCTGCGGGTACGGACATAGCGGCCGGGTCATCTTCAGGCTCTTGCCGGAATCGCCCCTCGCTTTCTTCGTCGCGATGATCGCGGAAGGCGCAATTCCTTTTTCCACCCACTGTTCCAGCGCCAGCCCGATATTGTGTTGCGGATCGCTTCCATCCGCCGCGCCATTCTCCCCGAACGAGTCCGGTCCCGGCCCACCGCCGCAATGCAGCATTCCCGGCGCCATGTAAAGTCGCGCGAACGCGTCCGTCTCCGGCCCACCCATCCTGCCCACTACACTTTCGAAATAGTTGATCGTATTCAGCGCTGAAATTGCCGGATCGTTCCAGCCATGATAGAGAATCAGCTTTCCGCCCCGTGCCTTGAACGCCGCTAGATTCGGGTCGGTAGCGTTCAGCATTTTCGTCGTCTTCTCATCGGCGGCCTTCACGGCATCCTCGATCTTGGCTTCCTTGTAATTCCAGTCCGCCTTCTCGTACACCATGTTGGAAAAATATCCCGTGCCGAAGGCAAACAGCAGGCTCTTGCCCGGCGCCGATCCCGTGATCCACGGTTCCCAAGCGCCTTGCGCCTCCTCCGCGCCCGGCAAGTAACCCGGAAAAATCTTGCGTCCCTTCGCATCGGATGGCCCGGCATACAGTTTCTTCAACGCTGTGATCTGCGGTGCCTTCAGGCACTTGTCCGAATCCCCTTCCCCGCATAGCAGAACTTCCGGGTCGAAGTGGCATTTGTTGGGCTCATTCAGGATGCCATCCAGCACTCCATCCTGTGCGTCGCAGGCCGCATTCACCGCGCGCGCTATCGCCGGCAACTTGCTGGAAGGGATATAGCTCGCCGGGTCGAGAGTCGTGGCCTGCGCATCCGCCAGCGCCTTGGTCAGCAAGTGTGTAAAGAAATTTGCCGGTGCTCCCGCCAGGATGCCGTCGTAGTCTTCCGGGAATCGTTGCGCCTCCATCAGCGCTTGCCGCCCGCCGTTCGAACAACCGCCAAAATAAGAATGTTGCGGACTTTTTCCGTAGAACGCCTGGACCACCGCTTTCGCAATCCGCGTCATCTCATGAATTCCGCGGTACCCATAATCCGCCACTTTCTCCGGATGGCCCAACGCCCAGCTTGCATCCGTTCCGCCTGCAGTGTGACCCGTGTCCGTGCCCACCGCCGCATATCCCTCATGCAACATGAGCCCCAATCCAAAATACCCAATCTCGCCGCCAAATCCTCCGTTGCCCTGGCCCTGCAATTTTCCGCTCCATCCTTCGACGGGCATCCACACTTCGATCTTGATGGACGAATCCGCGCTGGGCTTCCCTTCCGCCACCACGCGGCAAAACGCCGCGAGTGTTTTGTAGAAATCTGCGCTCCCGGCCATCCAGGGAGTCGCGTTCGGCGGCGGTGGAAATGTTCCGGCGGCGATCATCTGGGCCGAATCGATCTTTGCTCCAGGCAACTCAAGTTGCGCCAGCCGCTCGCAGTTCTGTGCCGCCGGCGCCGTCTTCTGCCCATAAGTCCCGCAGGCCAACAACATCGCCACGACCACCGCAACGACTACGTTCCGCATGGCAGCGTCCTCCGATTGATTCTAAGAATGCGAATGCGTCGAGACGCACCTTAGCCTAAATCAAAACCAGGGCGCAATCGTCCGTTTATTTCGAGGGAATGAGCGTGGTCTGTCCTCATCAGAGAAGGCCTTCCGCTCTTCCCGCCCGGCTTTCCGCAGCGCGAGTTCTCCTTGCTCGAAAACAAGACTTTCTCGAAAAGCATGATCGCCTTAAGTACGCCTGCGCGCGCCCCAAACCCAGGAAGAAATAACAGGCCCCACCGCGCCTGTTTCTGCCCCCCGCGTAGACCGTGCGGCCAGAGGAACCACCTGTTCGTTTTCTGGACTTCCAACCAGTTTCACTGGCTCGAACCGAGTTGTAGATTAGAGCCACCCCAGTCCAAGGTGCGCCCATGAACGAATACACTTGGATTCAAAGCAACTGGTATGCATTGGGGAATCTCCTCAGCCAATTTGCCTTCTTAGCTGCCGGCATCTGGTTTGCTCGCAAAATCCTGCGAACCATGCGCGCGTCCCAGGAGCAGGTCGGGGCGCTGCTAAAGCTTTCGGTGACCGGCCCGCCTACGGAGCGCGCCTCGACCAGCGTAATCGCCGAGCGAACTCTGAGCGGTGCGAGCCCCTACTGGCTTATGCCGTCGGAAATTCCTCCTGTCAGTGCGCCGGAACCCCAAGTAAACGGCCCGAGCGGATGGGTTGTCGCCTGGCACAAACTGGTCATGTGGTTGCAAACGCCCATGAGTACCCACGAAGTTGCTCCCTGGCGCAGAGTTGTCAGGTGGCTCCAGGCGCCCGCTCGAAGCTGACCAGAGCTCCCTTAATCTAGCGGCGAGTCTTCAGATCCATTCGTCCCCTCGGCAACAGTGTCCAGACTACGTGCGAACCCACCGGGAGCCTCCTTCTCTAGCGAGTGGTTGTGGAGTATTCTACCGGCAGTAAGTCTCGTCTAGGTTAACTACGGTCTCCGGCGAGCAGAAGTGTTTTCGGCGTTGTGCCCGTGAATCAAGACCAACAATCTCCTGCCGCACCACACAGCCCAGGCGCAAACCACGCCTTCTATGTCGGAGACTGGCTCGTCGAGCCAGAATTGAACAGGATTCAGCGCAGCGGTGAAAATGTCCATCTCGAACCCAAGGTGATGGAGGTGCTGGTCTGCCTCAGCCGGACAAATGGAAGCGTGGTTTCCAAAGGACAATTGATCCGGCAAGTATGGCCCGACACGTTTGTCACTGATGACGTCTTGAAAGTCAGCATCTGGCAGCTTCGCAAAGCCTTCCAGGACGATTCCAAGCATCCCAGGGTCATCGAAACCATTCCGAAGGGTGGCTATCGTCTCCTCCTGCCCGTTCGCGTGGCCGGGCCGGACGGTGACTCAATGACGAACGATTCCATTGTGCCTCCGCCGAAGCCCAATCCGAAGCGATGGGTTTGGATCGCGGGGATCGCGTTGGTAGTCCTCGCCATGACGCCAGGCATGTTGTTTTTGGCCGCGCGATGGCATCGGCCGCCACGCCTAGAGATCGTGCCGTTTACCACGCTTCCTGGAAGCGTAGGATCTCCCAGTTTTTCACCGGGTGGCGATCAGATCACATTCAGTTACAGCGACGGCAAAGAGCCAAGCATTTTTGTAAAGGAGATCGGCGACGAGAAAATGCTGCAATTGACCCAACCTCCCGGCGTCTCGGTGTGTCCGCAATGGTCACCCGATGGACGCTTCATCGCCTACTTGCAAAGCCAGCCCACTACGCCCGAAGGCTACAATTGGGCAATCAACCTAATGACGCCGTTCGGGGGCGCAAAACACAAGATCATTGATGTGTTGCAAGAGAGCGATTGCATGCTTTCCTGGTCTCCCGATAGCAAGTCCGTTATCTTTGCCGATAAGCCGTCACCCGATAAACCTTCCGGAGTCTTCATCGTGGACATTG
>JACXTT010003066.1_pt1 | contig 26109 bp, 31 predicted proteins | sample 9270951 | NCBI WGS metagenome assembly JACXTT01 (sample SAMN15532306, study PRJNA645909) | rock metagenome | isolation source: weathered quartz diorite | place: Puerto Rico | collected 2017-06-21
TGGCCAATGCCGACGAGGCGGCCCTGGTCGTTGGCGCGGCAGTCTTTCCAGCCAAAACTTTACTCGATGTGTGCGCCCACTTTAGTCACACGGAAGGCGCCGCAAGACTAAGCCGGCACCATCGCACCTTGGAAGACCAAGATGGTCCAAGCTACCCAGATTTTTCCGAGGTCAAGGGCCAGGGACAGGTCAAGCGCCGGCTCGAGATAGCCGCAGCAGGATCCCACAGTGTCTTGCTATTGTGATATATTAAACCCTCTTAAATCCGCCCCACCTTGCTGTGTCCACTCCGCCCAAAGCCTACTCTTACATTCGATTTTCCACCCCCGAGCAGCAAAATGGCGACTCATTCAGGCGTCAAGCCGAACTGTCCCTGGCCTACGCAGAGCTTCACGGCCTCATCCTTGACGAGCGCTTGACCTACCGTGATCTTGGCGTTTCCGCGTTCGACAAATCGAATATCCGCGATGGTCAACTTGGTGCATTCCTGAAAGCAGTCGAGTCCGGCTTAGTGCCTGTCGGGTCATATTTGCTTGTCGAATCGCTCGACCGGATATCTAGGGCGAAGATCACCGACGCGCTGGAAATCTTCATGCGGATCATCAACCAAGGGATCAAACTGGTCACCTTGGCCGATGGGATGGAATATAGCAAGGAGAAAGCTGACAAGCAGTTCACCGACATCATTATTTCTATCGCGATCATGTCTCGTGCACACGAGGAATCGCTAATGAAGAGTAAGCGAATCAAAGAGGCATGGGCCAACAAGCGGGCAAATGCCGACAAGGTTAAGCTGACGGCGGCTGCTCCCGGTTGGCTCGAATTGAACGAGACACGCACTGAGTACATTCCAGTGCCGCATAAGATGAAGTTGGTTCAGGAAATTTTCGACTGGACCCGCAATGGTATTGGTTCCGCGACCATCGCCAAACGGTTGAACGAAAACGGCGTGCCAACGTTTGGGGCGCGAGCCAAGAACATGTGGCATGTCTCTTACATCAAGAAAATTCTGAGCAGCCGCGCAGTTCTCGGTGAGTTTCAGCCTCACGTCGTGGTCGATGGCAAGCGCGTCCCGGAAGGTGAGCCATTTATAGACTACTATCCGCGCATCATTTCCGACGAGGTATTTTTGCTCGCGTCGTCCGCAGTACAGTCACGAAGGACAGGCAGTGCAGGCCGCAAGGGCACGGGGTTGTCCAATTTGTTTTCTGGCCTCCTGCGATGCGGATATTGCCAAGGCCCAATGGTCTATCTGAACAAGGGGCATAATGGACCTCGCAGCAAGCTACTGGTCTGTTCGCACGCAAAGGGCGGCAAGGACTGTCTGTACGTGCCGTGGGAATATCCGTACTTCGAGAAAAGCGTACTGACGTATTGCCAGGGCTTAGACGTTGAACATTTCCTCCAGCTCGACAATGCAGCCACGACAAAGATTACAGCGTTGGGCGATCAGATCACGATGCTCAAGGCATCCATCGAGGATATTTCGAAGAAAGAGGCTAACATCATGACGGCCATCGAGTCCGGTCTGATGGTCCAACAATTTGAGGCACGCGCGCGCCAACTCGAACAGCAACGGGGGCACATAGAAGCCGAATTGCGAACTGCACAGAATAGGTATGAACGGGCAGCTAGCGCAAAAATTGATATAGCCTCAGTGCGCGCAACCATTGACGATCTCGTGACGCGCATGAGCGAACTGTCAGGCGATGAATTGTATGACTTGCGCTCCGAACTCAGCCAGCAAGTGAAGCGCATCATCGGCAGGATAGCGATGTATCCCGGTGGTTACATCGAGAAAACCAAATTCGTCTCGGCATATCGGAGACACTTACTTTCCAAAGGACATACGCCAGACGAGGTTGCCGAACGTATCTCGGTCGAGTTAAAGACGACGCCCAATCCCGACGAACGGTTCTTCACCATGGTGTCGCGGACGGCATCGTTGAGGATGATCAGGCCGAGCAACGAAAACCCGGAAATTCTGCACTTCGAAACACCCGGCGCGGACATTGCTGCCAACATGTTGAGCCATGCTGAAAGCATCGGTGTGCTCGGGCAGGTTCTCGAGAATCGAATGAAAGTCGCCCAATAACTCCTGCTGGCTTTGAGAAGTTTCGAAGCTGGCGTCAAGCTCGGCCTGATTGCTGTAGCCTGACAACTATGACAAGGCGAACGGACCGAAGTACTGCGGAGAAGCTGTCGATTGCGCTACTCACCAGAGCAGCGTTTGGTCTACCGGCTGGGATTCGTGTCGCCTCTCTATATGGCCTCAAGCCAGCGCTTGTGGAGGCGGTGTTTCTACGCTCAACGGCACAGGTTCGCACCGACCTTACTGTCATGAACTCTATTAAAGATCGTCGGAAATTAGGCCGTTGAGCCAACTCCTTGAGCTACGTCAAGACTCCTCTGCGAGCCGGAAGGTACACTACCTTCATGCCATTTCGATTTCGAACCTCAATTGCGCCGAGCGCGTTTGCCCGGTATCGGGCTGGACTTGCCATTGATCGTCTTCTCAACTCACCGAATCCGGAAGAGCAACGCGCTGCCACCAGATGGGCGCTAGCATGGATGCAGCTTGCTCAGCAGGCACCTTGCGATGACCAACACATTGTTACCACTGCGGTGATAACACGCCACCTCTAGTATTTAACTGAATCGAGATTGTGTTAGCACCGCGACTGCTCAGCCCGGTGTGTGGCCTTTTCCATCACCCCCTAAAAATTGCAAAATTGCAATAAATCAGTGTACGATTTTGCGAAGGCTGGATAAGATTCTCTTGTCGATTTGACAAATAAACAGGAGAAATGCCATGAACGCCACCGCCGAAAAGAAGTCCACTATCACCCTCGCCGACAAGAAAACCTCCACTGGCGAAACGTCTGCGCCAACCGCTCCAGAAGCACCAACCATCTCCCCTGCCGAAAAGCTGAAAGCCTCCATCCAGCAACTGGATGCCGAGCGCACTGCACTGGTCAAGAGCACCATCGAAAACATGAAGCCAGGCAAGCCGCTCGACCATGCAGCGATCCGCGAGATCAACAAGATCGAGACGAAGAAGAACCGCCTGATCGTCGCCCGGTTTGCCGGTCTGCTGAAGAAAGGCGATCCGACCATCCAAGCCATCGTTCACCAGATCGTCGAACTCTAATCGGCGATGTTCATGGATGGCGGCGCAATTCGAATGCGCCGCCGACGATAGCTCTCAATGCGGAGATCACCGATGAAAACCATGAATGCTGTCCAGCGGTACAGCACACCTCTCTATCAACAGCTGCTCGTCTTGATCCCAATGATCAAGGCGCTCGAAGACCATCGCGAAGCAGCCGTCAGCCCGGTGCCGCCGTTACTGGTAGAGATCGAGCGCCACAAGTGCGGATCATTGACGATCGAGTTGAGCGATGCGCCTGCCGATGACAGCGGCAGGCGACCACCAGAGTTGACGCTCTCGATCTACAACGGCACTCGTACTCGAATGCCGCTTACCTATCAGGATGCGTACATTGCCGCGTGGTCCTATCTGTCCCGAAGCATCCCGATGAATGCCGCCGAATACGAGGCCATGTACAAGGCGTTCTTCATGTCGTGGTACGTCCAGCTCTACGAGTACAAGGAAGACATCAAGGCGCTGGGGCTGGAATGATCTCCTACTCCAGCGAGAGCATCCTCGCTCAGATTTTTCACCGGCTGCTCGATGTGATACCGGACCTGCTCACCATCGACGGCGTGGGCATGTCCGAAGTGGCCGGAATGCTGCCGCTGCACTTCGATGTCGTTTCGCGGACGGCCACCAAGCTGATAATCGTGTTGGGCCATAGCCGCGTCGAAACTGGTGGCGTGGTCATCAATCACGAAATGACCATCGCCGTCTACGTGGATCGCGGCATGGCCGAAGCGCTTACGTATCGGGATGCCTACATGGCAGGTTCGGTCTACTCACCGGATGGTCGCCCGATCGACATTCTGGCAAAGCGTGTGCATAACGATTACCTGCATACCTGGCTAGGTAATCTCATCGTTGCAGGTCACTCGATCAAGGCCACGGAAGATCATGGCTGACAATTCCACGAGACAGGCGAAACCACTGTTCGCGCTCGGTCAAGTTGTCGCCACACCGGGTGCGTTAGCCGCCATGACCCAACTCGACATTGCACCCTTGGCCTTAATCCATCGGCACGTCACTGGCGACTGGGGCGATTTGGGCGCTGAGGATCAGCAGGAAAATCGGCTGGCATTGCGATCAGACCTGCGCATATTTTCCAGCTACAGAATCAGTGCGTCTGTGAAAATCTGGATTATCACCGAAGCTGACCGTTCCTCAACGACGCTTCTGTTGCCAAATGAATACTGAGTACGAAGGGAATCATTGTTCCGCGAACCCCTACAGACGATGGAGGCCTTAGAGTTCAAAAGAAAGCCTCATCTGTGAAATTGCACAGCTGACGGCATCCCTGTCTATCGCGTTTGCCCTACAAATGGCACACTTACGCTTTTATGCGAAAGTGTGCCGACATGTCAAAAAAATACAGTCAAGACGACAACATTTATGACCAAAAGAGTGTCAGCAAACGTGTAGAGGCGTTATTTCTCAACAACATAGGTTTAGTTGTTACTAGGGAGCAAATACTGAGAGCTGCGAGAGATCCCAAGACTGGAGTTGAGCCGGAGAACTGGCACCAGCGGCTATCAGAATTGCGAACTGACAAAGGCTACACAATACTATCGTGGCGAGACTCAAAAGACCTGGCCCCCCAGGAATACCTTATGCCTCACTCCGAGCGAAGGGATAGTGCTGGAAAACGTGTACTCCCAACCGACACTTGTTGGGATGAAGTAATTCGTCGAGCTGGAAATCGCTGTGAATGGACCGAAGATGGGCAACGTTGCGGCCTCGCCAACAATGACACCGATCCAATTGGTGGCGGTACAGTCAAATTAACGCCTGACCATGTCACGCCCCATTCTATCAATCCGAACACAGATACGAGCGATCCGAGCCAATGGTTAGCGCTGTGCGGTCGGCATCAAGTTATGAAGAAAAATTATTGGGACTCGGGTACTGGAAAGATCAATGTACAAGGCATTCTTCAATCCGTTGGCGAAAAGCAAAAACAAGAGGCGCTGAACTTCCTCTTAGGTTATTTTGGGCATGAAATCAAATAACATCGATGTTTTTGATCCAATGGATATTTTTGATTCCATTGAGAAATTCAAGCGAGAATACGGAAGCTGTAAATGCGCAATGTTCGATCCTTGGTATAACAAAGGGTTTGGCGGAACGCGAGACGATTACGATGAATATATTCACAAAATTCTAGTTGAACTAGCTGATATTGCGGACCACATTTATTTTTGGGGATTTCCAGAAATTGTCGCTCGGTTCATTGGGCGAATCCCTAGTAGCCATGGATTTACCGCTTGGCTTACATGGTATTACAAGAACAACCCATCGGTAATCCGTGGATGGCGCTCTGCACAGAACGCATGTATTCACATGAGCAAGCCAGAAGCATCTTTATATCCAGAGCATTTTCTAAATGCGGCTCAGCTACAAAAAAAAGCTGAAGGAAAACTTCGGTACATGCCTGGTCCTCCATCGGTTATCGAATCACCGTTGAATATTGGGTTTATTGGGAAAGCAGAACAAACTGGCCACCCGTCGCAAAAGCCCATGACAGTGTATGAGAAATTAATTCGAATGGTAACCAGAGAAGGCGATCTTGTATTCGATCCAATGTGTGGCAGTGGAACGACAGGAACAGTATGTCGCGTGCTGGGACGGAGTGCCGTTTTGTCTGACATAAGCGTTGAGTACACGGCGATTACTCGTCAGAGATTAAAAGAATTCAAACACGACCAAATATTAATTAATTCCTTGAGCAAGATTGCAAACTAAAAGAGCAGCATGATAAATGAAAAACAATTAAGTGCGAAAATTGAGCAAATCGCATCGACGCTTGGAATTTTCGACATTGAGAAGTGTCAAGCTCCTGCCGCAAATTTGAGCTGCGGTGAAAATGCATCAGATTGCCTCTTAATTAAAGGCGACAACCTTCAGGCGATGACGGTTATGGTATCGCAGAACCGCAAAGTAGATTTTTGTTATATTGACCCGCCATATAATACAGGACAGGAATTCATATACTCCGACAATAAAACGAGTTGGTCGGCCGGCATCTGGGGCCGTCATCGTGACTGGATGGCATTCATGCTGCCTCGACTGGTTGCGGCTGAGTTTATATTGAAGAATACTGGAGTTATTGCGATTAGCATAGACGACTATGAATACGCACATTTAAAAATACTAATGGATGCTGTTTTTGGCGCGGAAAAATATATTGCAACCTTAATTGTTTGTCGCAGTAAAAATGGAAAAGGTAGTAAACAAAATGTGGCGGTCAATCACGAGTATGTTCTTCTTTATGGCAAATCCACTGATGCATTGATCAATGGATTAGCCGAGACAGAAGAAAAAATTTATGAGAAAAAGGATGAATTCGGTGAATTCACCATTGATGGTCTTTTCAGAAAAAAAGGGGATGCTAGTCTAAAAGAAGATCGTCCTAATATGCACTACCCCCTTTACTACTCAGAAGATGGGAAGGTGTACACGCAAAATACCCAAGAAGGTCTTTCAATGGTACTGCCTGAAGACTCTAAGGGTATTGCTAGACGCTGGCTTTGGGGAATAGAAAAAGCGACGGCTGAATCGTGGAAACTATACGCGTCAAAGAAGGGGGTAATCTACGTCAAGAATTACAAGACCGCCGGAAAGAAAACAAAACTCAGAAGCATACTTGACAGTTCCGAGTACTTGACGGATAGAGCAACCACTGAATTAAAAGAGATTTTCGGCGAAAAAATTTTTGAGACACCAAAACCTATAGGTCTAATTCGTGACTTAATAGATTGTTGTACGCTACCCGACGCCACCGTTTTGGATTTTTTTGCTGGAACTGGAACTACCGCTGAAGCAGCCTGGGAATTAAACAGACGAGAAGGAACAAAGAGGAAAGTCATCCTAATTGAACAAAATCATCCGATCAAACATGCGCATGTTGCGCGGAAAAATGGTTTTGAACATACATCAGACATCGCTGAATTTCGTCTACGCTCCATTAATAATCGCGATAAGAATTTCCAATTTTCAGTTTCCTCTATTAGCTCGAATATTTAAATTATAAAATTAACTGTTTTCATCGAAATATGACTGCAGCCACTCAAAGGCTGCTTTCTTTTCGCTTTTAGAAATGAATTGCAGAATTGCACGTATGTTTAACTTTCCAGTTTTGTCGTCCCAAAGGTTCTTCTTAGTGACATTGTGACGGCCGCACAGCAACTGGTAATTTTCTAAGTTATCGCCATCATGATCATCGTGATCATGTGCAGTCTTATGATCCACTTGCAGTCTAACTGTTCCTCCGCCAATGGGATCAGTTTCTCCTTCTCTCAACCCACAACCGCTATAAACACAAACGGGCGATGCTCTCAGCAGCATCGCCTTAATCTTCGCGTCAATCTTCTTTCGTGCTTTTGCAGTCTCGCGCTTCTTATCAGAAACGAGGCAGTACTCTCCTGTTTTTAGAGCGGGATCGTCACGATAGGATAAAATTGTGTACCCATCATCAACCCGTAGCTCAGAAATTCGCTGATGCCAACGTGCGTGGTCTTTTCCGGTCTTGGGGTCCTTAGCAACCTTCTTCAGGTGCTCATCGGTCACCACAATTCCTATATTATCCAAAAAGAAAGCTTCGATTCGCTTCTTGATTGAACGCTGCGAGTATTTTTTTATAAGTCCGGTTAATCGTTTACGAGCCATTAATTCGCTTTCTAAATACAGCCTAAGTCATGTTGAATAGTAGAATTCAGGGCTCCATCTTCTCAATCCGGCATCCGAAATGCAAATTAGAAAATTTTGCATCCACGTAATTCACAACCACTGGAATAATTTCCATTGAAATAGAGATAGCGTACTGAAATCTATGCAGTCCATGCACCGGCCCCAACTTCTTCGTGTCTCTCATCATCAGCGCCCATGGTGGCGCCACTGGTGAATTTGACGCTAGAAATTTCTTTAGGTCGGTCCATTGCGAATCACCGATTACATCATTTTTTATCACGTCCAAACTTACTGACATTCGACGTTCATCAATAATTTCGCCAAGGCGCTCAAGAGGCAGCCAAACAATCCATGCGCCATCCGGGGAAAAGTGTGTTCTAAATATGTCTTCTGATGGATGATCGGGGCCGTAAACTTTAAAATTTTCGTAGGAGAGATTCCATTCCATACTTATCGACAGCTTCCTTGATAAATTTGACTACTGCTAGATTACCCAAACGCCTCATTTCACCCAATTAAGGCCTTGGGCTCTGTTTGACAGAACTGCAAATGCATCCGCTTCTGGCTCGTCCTCGTGATCTGGTGAGGATGCAAGCGGAAAGCGAACTAGGAAAATTAGTTGCTCAAATTGGTCCGATACTATTGCTGACTCGATAGCTTCCTCACTAGCATGCCAGACGCCCGCCTGTACACGCCGTGGCGAGCGCGAGCTGGTTATGTTTGTCTTCAGGTATTCAAGCGCAGATGCCGGTACAACCTCGCCTGGCGCTTTATAGACACCTAGACGCCTAGCAGACTGACTACAGAATGACCAGCAGATGAACTCGTCGTGATCGGCCACTACTAGCATCGCCGTCTCTTCAGTGAACTCCAACCACTTCAAAATTGTCGCGGTCAACGACGTTTGATATCGCTCGGCGCAGTGACCGAAAAGCTCGAACGAAATTTCTTGCCCCTTTATCTGAGCATCGAAATCATTTCGCGGCATCAGCAAGTAAGAAGCGAATGTGTTGGCTTGGGCTTCGAGCCGCCTTGACTCAAGGCTATCGTAGTCCATCATCTCCTTTTGACCACACTGGAAAGTATCTCGAAGTGTACGGTGGAGAAGGTAGTGCCCAAGCTCATGGGCTAGGGTGAAATTGATGCGCCCCGGTACAACCACGTTTTCATCGTAGGAAATGCACCAGTCCTTGTGCTTATTTCGCTTCGAGAGCATCCCGTCGATGCCGTCGATCCCGTGCGGCTTGATAATGCCAACAGGTTCAGAGAACTTCTTCTTCGTGACTTCGAGCGCCAGCGCCTCAACATTGACCGGGAATCCCTGTCCCGCAGCCAGCCATAGCTTAGCTAGTTGAATACCCCATGCAACTGGCGTGGTCGGGTCACTCATCGTCGTCGATAGCTTTCAGGAACTTTTCTAGCTGTGCTCGCTTAGTCGCATCTAGTTGCGATATCCGCCTGAAAAAAACCTGATCGGCGTCAGACTCTGCAAACTCTTGCTTACCGTCATCAAGAAGAAACTCTACCGTGACCCCGAACACCTCTGCTATCCGAGCAATTTTTTCTGCGGACGGGCGGACGACAGGTCTGTTCTCCAACTCCCAAATGTAACTCTTACTGGAACCAGTTTTTTCCGCAAGCTGGTCCAACGTCAACTTCAATCGTTTCCGCTGTGATCGAATTTTTTCGCCAAGTACAGTTTTCAATTCAACCTCTCTATTCCACAGCGTTCAGAGTAGACGCATTTTTTTTGCTTGACAAGTGAATTCTTTGTGCCGATACTGCAAGTGCGCCTACACCGAACTTTTCATTTTTTGGCGCTTTTTATAAAGGGTTTCAAAATGGCAACAACAGTTAAATGCACGGCGCGCCGGATGGCAGGCGGCACTGGACACGAACATATTAGCCATCTGTGGTGGGACCGCGTTGACGACACCGGAAAGGTAACTGAAAGCGGCGTCTGTACACGGGAGGAGATGGTTACTTACATCGAGCAGAACGGCAACTTCTCGGTGTGGTGCCCTGACCGCAATCCTCAGCTCCAAGGCGCGTGGGTCCATGTTCATAGCAACGGGCGTATCAAATACGTCCAAACCGTTGCGGATGGACGGAAGACCGACAACCTGCTGTCGCTGCCTCAAAAATGATGCAGCTTCGCGATTCTGGCACTCCTGCCGCGAGAGTGCCAAAATCTTCTTGCCTTTACGAATTTTCCACCTATAGTGGGAAATGGTGCAATTTGCACTACATGTTGTGGTTAATATTTCTCGAAAGGAAATGATATGGCCGATAAGCGAATGTATGTTGAGCAGCGCCCGCAAGGTGACTATGCGGTCCGCCGGGCAAACTCGGAGCGTGCGAGTGCCGTGACACCAACTCAGAGTGAAGCAATTCAGCGCGCCCGCGAGCTGAATAACGGTATCGCACCGCATGTTGAGCGTGTACGCAATACTTCGAAGGGGAAGCCTGATCAGTGGCGGAAGCCTTAATGCGGTTGCAGTGATCAGGGTCCAGCAGCATTCCGCTGGTGTCCATGTCATTAAATTGATGACCCTGACTTTTGTTCTTCCCGCGTCTTTGTGCGACTCCATGCACAGCCTGAAACCCACATCCTTGGACCGATAACGACATATCGGCCAGTCTAGCAAACAGTCCCTGGCGGCGTCCTGCCATGCCCATCCGGTTGACCAAGCCCGCCCCATTCTGACCAACTAAGAATGTTTACTAAATGCAAATTTAAAATTTTGTGGCTACCAGGGCCACTCCTGCGATGTACGAAGCCCGAAGGGCTGGATAGAATGGTTTAAAAATGTTGCAATTATGCAATATTTAACCATTCTGGGGTGATCCGATGCGGGAAGGTCAAGCGAAGGTATTGAGCGAGCGGGAGTTCACCCGTGTCGTCAACATGGTCAAGAAGAAGGCGCACGCCAAGCGAAACGTCGCGCTGCTCTACTGTTCGTTCGGCCTCGGCCTACGTGCGAAAGAAATGGCCGCGCTGCGCGTCAAGCATGTGCTCGGCGTCGATGGCAACATGCTGGAGGAAATCAACCTTACCGGCAAGATGACCAAGGGCAGCAAACAGCGCCATGTCTACCTGACCAATCCTAAAGTGGTCGCCGCGATCCGCGACTTCATCAACGACCGGCAGACGCGCGAAGGCATTTTGTTCAACCTCGAAGCGCCGCTGTTCAGATCACAGAAAGGCAGCTCGTTTTCGCCGAACAGCTTGCAGCAGCTTTTCCACCGAATGTACGCGGACGCCAAGTTGCAAGGCGCATCCAGCCACAGCGGTCGGCGCACGTTCGCCACCACGCTCATCGAGAAGGGCATCGACATCAAGGCGGTGTCCACGCTGATGGGCCACTCGTCCATCGCAATGACAGCGCAGTACGTGGAGGACAACCCAGTGCGGCTCAAGCAAATCTGTACCGACTTGCTATAGTCCAGTACTCCGTGCGCGCTCACCTACAGCACAGCATAGACTAATCACAAATCCGACGAACAATGACAAGCAAATTTTCCCGACCAGTCTTGCTTACCATATGCTTATATTTCCTTCGCTCTGGTACTCCTTGGCGAATCGTGCCATACCTTTATCGTAAAGCTACTCTGGCCATCAACGAGGGGATACGCGCAAGGCCACTCATGATACTCAAACTGCTGAGATTTGTTCCTGGTATTTTAGGCACTGGGATTATGGTCGCGACGCTTTGGAGTTTGCCTTTTGAGCTTTCGATATTAGGGCTTTACCGGGTTAGTCTGATTTGCGTTGCAAGCTCATTGATTTCGCTCAGCGTAGCCTTACTGCTGCTGTCACCATCCATCTTGACCTTCTTCTGGCGGAACTGGATTCGCTTCAGTTTACATGGGGTAGTCTTTTTTGCGACCAGTATTTCCGTGGTGCTGTTTACTAAGCCTGACCACACCGAGTTCGCAGGCCAACTCTCCTTGCTCATTGTCTTGTGGCTGTTTTCCTATCGGATTGTCGAGTACCTTATCGACAGTCTAATTTGGCAAAAGCGCCATCGTGTAAAGGGGTTAGATATCGGCCATGACCGCTCCGAGGTGAGCGATTCGGAATACTGGACCTATTGCGTTCATGAAGCGGGACATCTACTGCTATACGGTCTGCTGTCACGCTTACCAGAAGATGCTTTTGCTGTCGTAGATCGAAGTCCACAATATGGGTTCGGTGGCTATGTGTCCTTACTTGCTCAGGTCTCAGACCAAAGCACTAGAGTCTCGGTAATGGAGTGGCTGGCGATGACATACTACGCTGGCGCCGCCGCTGAAGAAATCGAGTTCGGTAGTCATTGCGAAGGTGGAAAATCTGATTTCGCCGGAGCCGAAACGGCCGTGCGGCGACTAGCGTCGATGCAGCCCGGAGAAGCATATTTTCCTTCGCCTGAGAATGATGTCGAGCGAGGTATCAATGCCGAAACCATTCGTGCATTACGCAAGAGATATTTTGAAGCGGCACTTGCCTACCTGCGGGCAAACAGAACTGCTCTGATCAATGTCGCAGAGCACCTGCGGAAAAATGCCTCCATGGATTGTGAGGAGTTTTACCCTCTCTGGTCGCAGGCCACTTTACCGGATGGCTTCGCATTTATTGACCCGCCTGAAGGCGTCGCATGTCTAGCCGCATCTCGACAAATATCAGACTGACCCACTTCATCTCCACACCGAGCAATGCGGAAGGCGCATGCGGTTGAGGTCAATCTGCGTCGACATACTTTAACGTTTTGTCGGTGGAGCACTCCGCCGCGCTCCACCTTCGGTCAAAAAATTCACGTGACAGCGGTCGGCGAAGCTTGCTATAGTCGCCGCTCTGATCTACGGCAGCGCCTTGTCGCTCGCCCTAAGTGTTCGCCGTTCTTGCGCTCGCAGGGAACGTGGCTTTCAATGGCAGCTAGCACTCCAACGTATCAATCCCGATACAGATAAACGAACCGCCCAAGGTTCGAATGGAGAAGCTATGTCTAAAGAAAATGTATCCGCTCGCAGCAGCGCTGTTTGTGCCCCTGTCCTTTACCTCCGCAAGCCATCATCCCTCTTCGGCTATGTGTACATCGAAGTATCCCCGGATGGCTCTAATATTGGCTTCCGCGAAAACCAGCCACGTGAAGACTTCAGCTACTGTCTGGATAAGTCCGGTCTGGGTCGCATCAATAAGTTCAAGCTGGAGGCCTGATCATGGAGACCTTCAACTGCGAATACGTCGTTCCGCACACCTTCCGCAATCACTACGATCTCGACAATCCTGACTCGCTGGACGCCTTTCATGCCTGGCTCGGTAGGCGCGTATCTGATGCGCTGTTAAAGAAATATGGCCGCCGAGTTCTGGACGCGATCCCGCAACAAGAACTGTGGCTTGATGATCTGGGGCTGGTCGCGGATTGCGACTTTAAAGATTTGCCGGGTGGTTCGATGCTTGTCACGTTCAGCCGCGCTGCAAGCCCGCACAGGGACAGCACCTGCTATCAGAAGCATCGAGTGACCGCGCTCGGCACCGAAATTCTGCTGGATGACATCTACGCGTAACGATTTACAGCGCCGGTACGCTGAACTCCAAGCTTACCGGCGCACCACTACAACAACGAGAACGAGGGGAAAAATGAAAATCCGATTTGGCATCACTGACTGGTGGACTCTCACCAACATCGAGCACAGCATCCGTGCTGGTACAGGCACGAAGGAGAAGGTGGCCGTCTACCGCAAGGAGATGCAGCAGAAAATGATGGACGGACTCGCTCGCGCGATTCGGGCCGAGCGCAACCGCGCCGCGATGGCGGGAGAGCCAGATGGTGGACAGGTAATATTTGAGCTTGACCTTAAACTCGAACGTGTTCACATCCCAGAACCAAAACCGAAGCAACACGGCCGCAGTATGCTAGCTGAGTTCGAGGAAATTCTGAACAAGAAGCCTGCAGCCGACCTACTGGAATGGGATTAGCAGCAACTACGTGCGCTCGCTCCACGACGACAACTCTGGAGCGTATCGAAGCGATAGTGCAGCGAGCGGACCAAAGCGGTTTTTAGTAATAACGACTTCGGCCTCATCCAGTCTAGAAGCATCCTCAGGACATCGAGTGAACATGACAACGTCCGCGCTTTCGATCAACGCGGACTCATCGTGCTTAGCCAGCGCTTCGGCGGCGAGCCAGTCTACAGCATCGGTCGTCATCGGAATTTGCCAAAGCACGCGCCAATCAGCATTGGACACCTTCAGGCTATCAACAAGCTGATCGAGGTTGCAACGCCTGACCAGAATTTCGAACGGATCAAGGCGTGGTGAGTTGCCGAACACTGAAGGCTCGACGATGATTAGTGTTGGCGCATCGGACGTGACACGTACCAAGAAATCCTGCACTGCCACCTCGCCACAAGCTTCGTCCAAGTTACAGTAGTTGATAGGGAGCGCGCCGATCCTGCCGCTGGCATTGATCACAGCCCGCTGATCGGCCATGTCCAATATGATTGAGGTGGCACCGTTCGGAACCACTATGCCAGCATCGCGTAGCACCAGCCGTTCAGTGATGCCTGGGAAGTCGCTGCTGACACCAATCCACACGACCTGGCCGCCGCCGGTGGCGAATTTCTCGGCAAGTGTGAGCGCCAGGTCCGAGGCATCAGCATTGGAGCTGCCTAAGAGGACCGTGCTGGCGCAAGGCTTCCAGCCATACAGTGCATGGTCTAGAGATGGCAGGCCAAATGCCGGTGGCTTAAATTTTGCGCAGGCATCGCGTGCCAGCATCCAGATAGGGCGTGGGGTTGTTCGCAACGCAGCCGCATTGTCTTGGTGGCGGGCATCTGCCAGCTGGTGATCTACTTCATTCATGTTTGTCTCTCCGCTTCGCGCCCGAGGGTTGTTTTGATGGGCGTCGGAGATATTTATCAGCGGACTTTCCACGAGCGCTCGGCAAACAATGTACGACATCAAGCAGGACCACAGTCCGCCGTGCCGGTGCTAACGCCACAGCTCTAGTATTTAACTGATCGAGAGTAGTGTTAGCACCGGCCCGGCCTCTGCTGCTCCCCTCCTTTCGACCGCTGGTGCAGCTCAACATCTCCCGTCTGGAAGATCAACGTTTTCTCGCCGCCAAGAACATTAATGTTTTGCCGCCGCGAAGCAGGATTAATGTTTTCAACGGCAGCGACATTAACGTTTTCTGCCGCGAAAAGATTCACGTGAAAGTCGTTGCGGAAGCCTGATCGACCAGAGTAGAATTGCTGTCGCTGCGATGGCGCGGCAAGAAGTTTAAATCGCACACCCCTGCGTGTTGCGTACCTTGGTAGATTTATTCCAAGCGTCTAATTCTGGGGAAGCCCAGAAATCACCTAAGAAAAATGAGTAAGGCCGAACATATAGTGGCCCGAGAATTTTTCACCACCTCGATGCCCTTGCTGGCGTCAACCTGCATTGCGTGTATGCGCGTGCGAAAAACAAAACTAAACCTGAGCTAGAAGTACGGCCACCTGCTGTGTTCCTGCTCCATTAATTTTCTCGCTGCTAGTGCTGGCCGATGGCGGCCGCCTATCTCACTGCGAGGGATATCCACACCTATACTAAGAAGCGAGTTCAATATGCAATCCCTGAAAAATTTCACACTCACTGCGCAAGAAGCCTACCACGCCAAACTGGCAATCTCGTCCGGCAACTACGAGACCAAGCTGGCCAAGGCAATTCAGCGCAAACTGCTGAACCGTATGCTCAACGGTCCAGAGCACACTATTCCATGTCGCCCAATCTTGGAGTATCTGGACAACGAAAGCTGCGTGAAATTTATGCGCGACGCTGGCGGCAACGCAACAGATGGCCGCGTGCTGGAGTACTTGCGCCAGTTCGGGGAGAGTGCTGCCGCGCCAATTCTTACCTGCCAATTCGTGGTTATCAGCGACGCAATCGATGTGTTCTACGAAGACCAACCATATGACAGCGTCGGATACGAATTGTTTATCGCCGAGATGAAGGCCGCCGAGCTTGCCAAGCACTTTACTGCCGAAATGGCCTGCATGATCGATACCGGGACGGTGGCCTACTTCGATTGCGTAGAGAGCGACATTGTCGATCGTGATGGCGCCAGGATCGTCACCTTCAACGTAATTCCAGTGTACGCCATCCGCTAATACAGAAGCGCATAAACAAAGGGAGGCGCAGGCAGGCCTCAAATATATTTAAAACTTAGCTAGCGCGTCCACCACATGCTGACGCGTGATGCTTAATTTCTTTCGCCTATGGCGTCGGTCGATGGCGGCCGCGCTGGATATTCAGGCGAGGGAGAATACACGTCTACAGAAAGAAGTTTATGAACCAAAATAACATTAGCGAATGTGCCGTAGAAGAATCCTTCCTCACTGCGATGAGCAGCGATGATTTTTGGGAAATCGTTCAAGAGTGCAAGACGTTTGCCGATCCTACGGCAGGCGCGAAAGACAAATTGGCCGAATTGCAGCCGCAGCAGGTGGCTGCTTTCAAGTGGCATCTGGAGAATTATGTTGGGGCCGCCTATAGCTACGATATTTGGGGTGCGGCCTACATGCTTTCCTATTGGTGTAGCGACGACGGTTTTGAGTATTTCCGCTACGGTCTGGTTTCACAAGGAAGGGCAACATATGAAGAGGCTTTACGTAACCCGGACTCGCTGGTGGAATTATGGGGCCACCCGGATATCTCCAACGAGGAATTCTGTTATGCAGCGGCGGAGGTGTACGAAGAAATGACCGGCCGAGAACTTCCACCGGAGTGCTGGAGTGGTCCCGGACCGAGATGGAGCGCATATGTGAGTGGTCTGAGCACTAGCACTATGCGCCATGACTGGGACTTCAATAACGTAATTGAAGGTAAGAAGCGCTTACCTAAACTGAGCGCACTCTACTTTAAAGAGTGATGCTGAGCTAAGGCTATAAATAAACCTGAGCGCTATGAACAGCAGTCCGTGCCCGCCGCTTCGCGAATAGTTACCAAACGATTCGTGCACGGCCTGCTGTCTCATGCCTCGCCGGATTGGTAACCGGCCACATAACGCGAAGCGGATTCTCATGTGCAGATATCCGCCCAATAACAAGAAAAAGGGCATCATCATGCTGCACACTCTCCAAGTTGCCATCAACAGGCACATCATCAATAAAATCGAATTCAAGGACGATCCACGCTGGGAAATCTTCACCTCTAAATGCGAGAACGTAGAACTGACGCTGGCGGAGTTCGCCGACCATATCAATCAAGGCCATGCCTTCTGCGCACAGCACAAGAAACGCAAGCGTAATGGGAATTTCACCGGCACCAACGTGCTGGCCGTCGATATCGACAACGGCTGGACAGTCGAACAGGCACTGTCGGAGCCATTCGTCCAATCCTATGGCGGCCTACTTTACACGACGCCGAACCACACCGCCGAAAAACACCGCTTCCGAATTGCGTTCGTGCTGGACCGCCTTATCACCGACGCTGCCGAAATGCGTTTTGCGTATCAGGGCATCATCCGTAAGTTCGGCGGCGACGAGTCCTGCAAGGATGCGTGTCGTGGCTTCTTCGGTTCGACTGACAGCCAGCCCACCATCATTGGCCATGTCCTGCCAAATGACGAGCTGGATAAAATTGTCGCCGAAGGCCGCCAGAGCCGTTTAGCTGACAGCGTTTGTAGCGACAGTGGCGGCGAGCTTGGTGGCAAATCATCGCAGCGTTCCAGCGATCCGTTGGACGCGGACCAACTGGTGAGGCTGGCACGCGGTGCTGGCCGGATGGTAGCTCTGGCTGATCTGCCGAAGTGGACTCCCATTTTTTGTCCGAAGCACATTGACCGCCGCCCGAGTGCCTTTGTCGTGACCAGCAAGAACGGCGTGAACGGCGTACGTTGCCACTCTTGCGCGTCCACGTTCTGGCCGCCTAGCGAACTGAAGCGGAAGCGTTTGCCACATGACTTCTATGCGGTCGAGAGCATCATTAACCAGATGGAGTATGAAGAAGACCCGTGGCACTATGATGAGGATGACGCCGATGCACCGCCTGGCATCATCGCACACGCAAAAGCTGAGCAATCCGCGTTCACGTTCAACAGCCAGTTCATGCCGGACATTGAAATCCAAGACGGCGTGACCTTGGTGCGTAGCCCCAAGGGATCAGGAAAAACGGAGTGGCTGAAGAAAATTGTCGAGCGCTGCCGTCTGCTAAGCCAAACGGTGCTGCTCGTCGGGCATCGTCAGACGCTGATCCAAGGGATGTCTCGCCGTCTTCAATTGACCTGTTACTTCCATACAGAAGGTGGCAAGATCAAAAATAATGTCCCAGATGATTACTACGCAATTTGCGTTGACAGCATGGGTAAGCTGCTGCGTCCCAGCTTTGACCAGTACGACGTGGTCATCATTGACGAGGCCGAGCAGGTGTTCTCGCATCTGACTGCATCCACGCTGCGCAGCAAACGTCGTAGCTGCTATCAAAAGCTGTTTCATTACCTCCGTGCGGCGAAGTCCGTTGTTGTTGCCGATGCGGACCTTGGCCCGATATCGGTCAACGCCATTTGTGAATCGGTCAAGCCAGAGACCCCTTACCGCTTCTACGTCAACCAGTATAAGGAGAGCCGTTGCGATTTTCACCACTATGAAGACGAAGACCACCTTGTCGAAGTGATGATCGAGGCAATACGGTCGGGAGGGCGACACTACGTTTCAACCAACTCGAAGAATAAGGCCGACATGCTGCTGGAAACAATCCGACATGAGTTCGGCGACGACCGGAAGACGATGCTGGTGACCTCAGAGACTACCGGCACCGATGAGGTCCAGAATTTCGTGAACAACATAAAGACTGAAATCTTAACGTATGACGTGGCGGTCGCGTCTCCAACATTGGGCACTGGCGTTGATATCACCTTTCCGAATTCTGAACAGCTGATTGACACCGTGTTCGGCTTTTTCGTGCCGCGAGTGAATACCCATTTCGACATCGACCAGCAGCTTTCGCGTGTCCGCCACCCCAAGTCGATCAAGACATGGGTGACGCCAGAGCGCTTCAACTTCGAAACCGAGCCGGATGTAATTCGGAATGAAATTCTCGACAATGCTGCGCTCAACGACGTGTTAATCGGCTATGAGGATGACGGCCGTCCAAAACTGGACGAGGGATACCTGAACATCTATGCTCAAGTAACGGGCATATCGCGAGCGTCGAAGAACAACCTCCGAAAAAACTTGCTGGACCTAAGGTTGAGGAACGGTTGGAAGGTAGAGCACGTGTTAAAAGATACCGACACTTCGAAGGAGGGAATGAATCGGGTTGAGAACGCAAAGGCAATTTTGGCGCTGCGAAGGGCAGAAGGAATTTATTCCGCGAAGAGACTCGTGAGCGAAGAATATCGCAACCTACAAGATCAGGCACAGAAAGGTTATAGACTTACGAAGGACGAAGGCTATTCCATGCGCCGCTGGGAGATCGAATCCTTCTACCGCGAGGAAATTTCGTATGACCTAATTGGCCTCGACGATAACGGACGATACCGCGAGCAAGTGCGGACCATGCAAGTCTATCTGACGCCGTTGAAGCAGTTGACCGCGAGTTCATTGAACGAACGCGAAGCAGGAAATTTCGTCACCGACTCGAAGCTTGAACCGACGAAGAAAATGATGCTGTATAAGCTGCTCAGCGCAGCCGGGCTGGCCGACGAATACACGCTGATTAAGACTGGCGTCATTGTGTCGAAGAATACACTGACTGAGTTCGAGAAGGTTTGCCGTGCCGAAGACGGAAAAATTCAGGAACTGTTTGGCGTTAGCGTACGCGCCAAGAGCGCGAATGAACGGTTGAGCAAAGTCCTCAATTTGATTGGGCTGAAAAAGGAACTTGTGATCCGTGAGAAGGTCAAAGGCGTCACGACGTACAAGTATACGGTTGACGTTGGAACGTTGGACCTGATCCGTAGCGTCATCGACAAGCGTATGAGCGAGACCGTGACCATTGCGCCAGAGCTGGACTTCTCTGGCAAAAAGAAGAAGGCTACGAAGAAGACCGGCCACCTCGACCTCTAAGCGGAGCCGGTGCTAACACCAGCGGTCTAGTATTTACTGATTGCGATTGGTGTTAGCACCGGCCATTCCTGTGGTCGTTGGTCATTGTGCCGGTGTCTGGTCTAGACCAATCTGTCCAAGTTATGGCTGATGCCAGGAAGCTTTAGATGCCTGGCATGCTGGAATCTTCAAGCCAGAGGTAAAAGACCATCAGGCGGCGTCCCTGCGTATCCAGCACTGCCGGTAGCCGATTTCCTTAAGTCCGAAAAAGGTAGTAGCGATTCCAGACAAGCCGAATGCCATGCTCGATCATCTGCCGTTCAGAGAACAAGCCGTCTGGTAGCTCTGGTTTCGGCAGAGTGCTGATGATCGCTAGTGCCTGATCTACCTCGCGGTACTCACCGGCCTGCAAGCCTGCTCGAAGATTTGCGAGAGCCTGCTTTGAGTACAGCGCGGCGATGGCCCGCTTTGACATGATGCTGTAGCCAAGAATCGTAACGCGATCATGGCTCCAGCTTAGGACATACGCGCCCAGCGTGCGGTTGTAGAACCTGCGGACGGCGAACAGCGCTCGATCCATGCGGGTGATTTTCACGCCGGGCCTGTATATCATCGGAACAGCATGCCAATCTGGTTGCCGCTGCCGACGCGGCGGCCCAGCCACTCAAAGGTGTACTTCGAAGTAGCGCAGTAGTAGCCTAGTGGTGCACCGTTCGGGGAGTAGGCTACGATGTTTCCGTTGGGCCGAGTTTCTGTGAACCCGACCCTTCGGCCGGAAGCATCAAACAGAGAAACGCTTGGCATTCTGACCTCCATCCTGTTTCATTGATCGTGCTCCGTCTTGAACCGCATGGATGTATCAGGGTTGATCGGCAAGCCATCTACATCCACTGCAAATTTCTTTTCTGGATACCAGCCAATATCGGCCGTTCTGATTTGACCGGCCACTTTATACGTGACTCGGAAAAGCCTTTTGTATTCCACATCCTTAAGGCAGGCGATATCCGAAGCATGCAGTGAGTAAAATGTTTCGCATGTCCTGCCAGTGGGTTGAAGAACCTGATCGACCTTCATGCGTTCTGCCAGCTCGGAGCAAGGCGCATAGCCCGGCAGACAGAAGATCAAGATTATAAGTGGTCTTTTCATTTCGTCCGCCGTGTCCAGGTTCGCTTATGCGCCGAGTTCGTCGATCCGCTTTTGATATGCCTTCAACATACAGCTGACATCAGAGCATGCATCCCGCTCGTTCTTCAGCCACTCGTTTTGCCGCTTTTTGAGCGCGACGCCTTTATCGAGGGTATTGCTCAAAGCCCACTTGTAGGCCTGTCCCAGCTTGACATCTGCCGCCGACAATTCACGGCTAGAGCAAATCAGACGCTCTGGTCCGTTCGAAGCTTTAGCGCAGTCGAAGCTCGGCGTCCACGTTTGTGCAACCGCTGCCGATGGGGCGAATGGCATGTCGGAGGTGCTCTTGGCAGGAACTTCATGCTCAACTGCTGGCGGTGCGACGACGGCGGCGCTGTCGGTTCGCGTTGGCTCCGCCGTGGGCGCTGATGTTGCGGTGACCGACGAGACTGGCTCAGCTTTAGGCGCAGGTGCCATCACCGCAATCGGAGTTGGCGCTGCGACATTCGCAGCAGTGACAGCTTCAGACTTTGGTTCCGGCTCTGGTGCCGCAGGTTCCTTCTTATGGTTGCCGAATATAGCGCCAACCACGAAAAGGCCTGCGACGACCTTGTGCCATGTCTTGAATTTGAACTTCGTGTCGCTGGGCTGCTCGTCGCGTACAAACATATCTTCTTGCACGTCGTGATGCTCTCCAGTGGAAGGTAGAGCCACGCCCCATAACGGAGCGGCAGTATTCCAGCCTTTGCCGATTGGTTTGTAGCCATGCTCCAGATAGTAGTGGGCGGTGTATTTGTTCATCCTGAATGGCAGGACAAAATTCCCGATCACCGGCAAGCAACACCAGATCAGTCCGTTCTGTGCCATGCCGCGGAAGAAGAACGGCAACGGTCCAAAGAACAGTGCTGTCCAGCAGAATCCAACCTTTACTTGCCGGACCAGACCAGCTTCATTTTTCATTGATACGATCATTTCAATCCTCGTTATTCTGTGAGTCGATTAGCGCGGCCAAAGTTCAAAGTCATAGTAGAGCACCTCGTTTCCGCATCTGAAGAACTGCGCCCACAGCAGTTTCACCTGCCGTGGGCGTCGTCGTTACTGCGGAGCCGATACGCCATAAACGGAGGATTGACTTACGATGTTGCCTTGGTACGGGATAATCCAATTCAACCACGTCGAGCCATTGGAGAAGTTCGCCGCGTTGTTGTAGATGCGCGAGGCAGTGAGCGTCTTGTAGTTGACCTTCTGAATGCTGCTGAAGCCATAAGCGCCACCGTTGGTCTGAACGCGGTTCAGATAGATATTTCCGTTCACGTACACGATGTCCAATGTCGTTTGATATTGAGCATCAGTTGGGAGTGTGATCGGAGTACCGTAGTGGCCGGTGCCGTCGTTCTTAAAGATGGTTGGAGGAATGCCGGCAGCATCATCAGGTGCCTCCGTACCACCCAAGAACGCATCGTACTTACCAGAGCTGTCGAAATCGATCAGCTCAGCATCGTACATAACAACTGCACCGTAGTTGGTATTCGGTGCCAAATAGGTCTTGGGGTTGAACGGCAGGCGGGCAAGGTCTTGCGTGAAAGTGCCATCCTTATTGTTAATCAGGAAGTACGGCACCTTGGCATTCGCCTGATTGTCTGTGACCAGCAGATCTGCAAAACCCTTGCCGCTGGAATCAGCAGCGGAAGCGCCATGACAATAGCAGGTAGTTGGCAACGTCACGTTCTTATAAGTTCCATCAGCTTGACTAAGAAGTACATGGGGGTGTTCGCCAGCATATGGTGCGGCATCGAAGCCATGACACGCGAAGTACACGTCAGGCTTGCCGTCACCGTTGAAATCGGCGACGACGGCTTTTCGTGGGTGGATACAGCCGGTCGTACTGGAAAGCAGTGCGGAGGTGTTATCGATCCATGCGCCATTCACGTTTTTGTAGAAGCGAATAGCACCGAACTGACCTGCCGTTGCAGGGTTGTCGCGGTTGTAGATCAGCGAATGCGTCACCATTGAAAACGTGCCGTCCTGGAAGAAGTCAGCAAAGGCTACCGAGTTCGACAACAAGACTTCCGAAGGCATTTTTTGAGGGCCGAGCGCGGTAGCAGCTGCGATCTTATTTTCATAAGACGATTTCAGCACAGGGATCGGAACGATCAAAGATACCGACTGATTTGCGGTGCCGCCAGCGCCGGTACAGGTTAGCGTGTACGTTCCAGAACCAGCCGCAGTAGGGGTTTGCGCGGACGTGCCAGAGATAGCCTGAGTGCCTGCCCACGCACCTGATGCCGTGCAGGAGGTTGCGTTCGTGGACGACCACGTGAGCGTGGCCGACGATCCCAATGTGATTTTCGGCTGGCTGATCGCTAGCGTGACGGTTGGCGCTGGCGTAACTGGCGTGACCGGAGTTACGGGCGTAGTTGGCGTTGACGTACTGCCGCCACCGCCGCCACCACATCCAGCTAGTGCCAGTACGATAAATCCTGCTCCAATAGACTTCTTCATTCATTTCCTCCACTCGCACCTCGTGGGCGCTTGCCGTTTGCGAAGTTCCGGCGGTGGAGGTCTATTGGCGCATATCTTCCTGTCTCGATGAAACCAGTTAGATCATCGGGTGATCCTTGGCGATGCGTGACCTGTACTGTTCGACAAACGCCGAAACGTCAAGGCCAAGTGCATCAGCGATGGTAATGAATTCTGGAAAATCCAGCCGTCGTTCACCGCGTTCATACTTCGAGACAAAAGACTGTGTCTTGCGGAGTTTGTCAGCCAGATCGGCTTGCAGCAGTCCGCTCGACATGCGCGCTTCAACCAGCATTTGCCGGAACACTTGTGAGTTGGGGTCGTGAATAGGATTAGCCATCCACGTAGGTTGAAACCCAACTCGGGATATGCCATAACCTATTATGGGTTATATTATCATGACCAGCGCACAACAGTTGACAATTTGCAACATTTTGGGTTGCCCTTGTATCAGTGGCCTGTCAGAATGCGTTGACTTTTAATAAACAAGCGTTCCCTATTAGCTGATGATAGAGAGCAATAAATGAGTTGGAATCATCTCAAAGGATGATTATTAGCCAGCGTGACGGTTCGAGGAAAATGGAACGATCAGACAGCATCGTCAGGAAGATTTACGACGCGGCATTAGACTCAGCGGAATGGGAGCCGCTGTTGGCCGAAATCGCTACGGCCATCGGTGCTGCTGCTGGCTTCTATGCGGGGCTGGATATTCGTCATGGTCGCGGCGCGTACTGGCACGCCGTTGGGCATGATCCGCGAATTCAAGCGCTCTACAACGATCAGTATCTTGCAGTTGACCCGACCTTAGCCCATATCATCCAAACGCCAGGTCGAGCTTTCGCCTGTAGCGACTACTTGTCGGATGCCTATGTTGACGCGAACAGGTTCTACTCCGAGTTCATGATCCCGAACGGAATACGCTATGTGCTGAGCGGCGTAGTTAGCAAGCAAGGCAGTATGGTCAGCTTCTTCGGCTTTCAACGCCATGTGAGCCAGCCGCCGTTCTCGCACATCGAAACGGACTTCGTGCAGCGTTTGATACCGCATTTCGCAAAGGCCGATCAAATTGCAGCGAAGGTCAGCACAGTCAGCGATGCAAGACGGCTTGCGATGGCTGTCCTTGATCGCATGGACTACGGCATCATCATTGTGAATCAGGCCTGTCACGTCCGGATGACGAACCAGCGCGCCGAGCAGTTGCTTCAATCTGGCGAAGTCATCCAAGCGGTATTTGGTCGTATTCGGCTCACGAACGCGAAGGACAACGAGACCCTCTGTGGACTCACTCGAACTGCTGCGGCTAGCGATAACGAAGAAATACCCGTTAAGACCATCGAGACCGCATCCCAAAACGGCAATGTCCGCGTCCGAGTCGCACTGCTGCCGATCAGCCATGCTGAAAAGAAGCAGCTTGACGACGATGAAGCCCACATCATTCTTGTCCTCTCCGACAGCAGCCAGCAACGTGCTATGGCAACCCATGTATTGCAAGACTCGTATGGATTGACTGTCGCAGAGACTAGAGTGGCGACTGGTCTCGCTGGCGGCCAAACGCAAGATGAACTATGCGAAGCTTTGTTCGTCTCGCTTGCCACTATCAAGACTCACACTCAGCACATCTATCAAAAAATCGGCATCAGCAGACAAGTTGATTTGGTTCGTCTCGTATATGGCCTGCCTGCATTGTTCTGATACGATTCGTCACCATTATTTTTTTCTCCTGAGCCTATCAAGCTGGCTCGGGAAGGCGCGGATACGATGACAACGCATTCCCTTGATGACTTACTTTCTCTTCTTATCGATCAAGACGCCATCATCGTTCATTGCGCAGGTTTTGCCAAAGGCGTTGGCAACGACGAGACCAATGGGTTGGACTACCTTCAACGTCTACACAGAGCCATTGTAGGAGACGTCGAACTAAGTTGTTCGACCGTCGTCCCTGGCGACATGAACGACTTCTCAAAGATGAATTACACCGGAAAGGTGGGACTCGTTCTGCGACCAAATTCGAGCGCGTCTATCACCTTCGCCAGCGAATCCGACGTGGGTAGTCAAATCGATCCGCGAGACTCAAAACGGAGGTTTACCGGGCTGCCATCTGCGACACTAGAATTGATCCAAACCGCCATCACCGATCGTCCACCGAATACATATAACGAACTCGGAGTAATGGACTACTCTGTCATCGGAGTCTTCATTGATCCGCCCATTCAGTACGTGTCTGAGACAGGACTACACTCCATCGAGCTACGAGATGTCGCCAAAGCATTTTCCGCCGTGCGACTCTTTTTGTTACGCGGCGGTCAACTGCATGATCTGGTTTCCGAGGACGGTCGGCTCACTCAGGGCAATGTCGTCAGCATAGCGTCCCTTTATCGCCCCCAATGTGCCCAGTAGGGCCAAATTGGCCCCAACATCCTAGCCATGAGGCCAATTAATCCCGGCAATAACTAAGGCTCTATAGGACATAAGGTTTTGCTGGTGGGGCCCCCAGGTGCTGGCAAGACCATGCTGGCGTCGCGCTTTGTCGGCCTGTTGCCACCGCTGACAGAACAGGAGGCGCTGGAAACGGCTGCCGTCCATTCACTGACGGGAAAATTCCACCCTCGCCAGTG
>JACXTT010003067.1_pt1 | contig 26093 bp, 25 predicted proteins | sample 9270951 | NCBI WGS metagenome assembly JACXTT01 (sample SAMN15532306, study PRJNA645909) | rock metagenome | isolation source: weathered quartz diorite | place: Puerto Rico | collected 2017-06-21
AAGCAAACGGCACCTCCGAGGTTCCCGGTGAAGGCACGGAAAGCCCATGGTCAGGCCTGACGCGCCTACCCCAGAACCCACAACCCTCGCAACACCCGCAACACCGGGCGCCGGCCTGTCGCGCTTGCTGAACCCACGCGGGGTCGCGGTCGTCGGCGTATCGCACGACGCCGCCCGCATCGGCGGCCAGGCGCTGAGGCTGCTCACCGATTTCGGCTACGCCGGCGCGATCTATCCGGTCAATCCGAAATACGGCGACATCAAGGGCCTCACCTGCTACCCCGATCTCCTCTCGGTGCCGCAACCGTGCGATGTGGCGCTCATCGCGCTGTCCGCCGAGCGGGTGGCGGGCGCCATCGAGCAGTGCGGGAAGGCCGGGATCCCGTTCGCGCTCGTGCTGGCCGGCGGCTTCGGCGAAACGGGAGAGGAAGGCAGCCGTCTGCAGGCGCAGCTGATCGCGACGGCGCGCAAGGCCAACGTGCGGGTGCTGGGACCCAACTGCCTCGGCATTCTCAACCTGAAGGACAACGCCCGCATCGGTTTCGGCGGTACGGCGCAGCTCGAGACGCTCAAGCCGGGGCCGATGGCGATGGTCACCCAGAGCGGCGGTTTCGGTTTCGGCGTCGTCGCCATGGCCGCTTATTTCGGCATCGGCTGCAACTATGCCATTTCGTCAGGCAACGAGGCCGACCTCAACCTGCTCGACTGGGTCGCCGACCTGATCGAGCGCCCGGAGGTGGAAATCGTCGTCGCCTTCATGGAAAGCGTCGACGACGGCCGCCGGCTGCTGGCAATCTGCGAACGGGCGCTCGAACTGGGCAAGCCGATTCTCGCGTGGAAGGTCGGCAACACCGATGTCGGCAGTCGGGCGGCGATTTCGCATTCCGCGCGGATGACGACGAGCTATGCGCTCTACCGCGCCGCCTTCAAGCACGGCGGCCTGGTCGAGATCCGGGAGGCGGACGAGCTGGTCGACATCGTGAAGGCGTTTCTGACCCGCAAGCTGCCGGCCGGCAACCGCGTGGGCATCCTAACGCTGTCGGGCGGCGCCGGCGTGCTGCTCGCCGACCGCTGCATCGAGCACGGCTTCGAGCTGCCTCCCCTTTCGGGACCCACAACGGAGGAGTTGCGCAAGACCTTGGTGTCGTTTGCATCGACCAACAACCCCGTGGATGCCACCGCGCACGGCTACAACGACAACTTCGCTTCCTACGGCCAGGCGATCCGCCTGCTGCTCGCCGATCCCAACATCGACCAAGTGGTGGCGCGCGTGCCGCGTGGCCGGGGAGCCCGGCCATGGGCTGAGAACCTGGTCGAGACGCTGCAGGGTGTGGCCAAGCCCGTGGTTCTCAACTGGCCGAGCGCGCCCGACGACAACGGCGACGTGCTGGCCTACCTCGAGGCCAATGGCGTGCCCTGCATACTGGGCGCCGGTCGTGCGGCGCGTGCGCTCGCCGCGCTCGCCGACTTCGCAGCCAGGCGTCGAGCCCTCCGGCAGCAAGGCAAACGCCCGTGCGAGCGCGTGGTCGGCCGCCAGGCACTCGAGCTGCCGACCGGTGCAGGAACGCTGAGCGAGGCCCGCTCCAAGCAGCTCCTGAAGCGTTACGGCGTACCGGTAGTCCAGGAAATATCGCTCCAGCCTGACGAAATAGAGAATCTCGAATCAACGCCGCTCGCCTTTCCTCTCGCCGTCAAGATCGCTTCGCCGGACGTGCCGCACAAGAGCGAGGCCGGGGCCGTGCGGCTCGGGATACAGAGCCTGGCCGGCCTCAAGCAGGCCGGACGGGACGTCCTTGCTGCGGTGAAACAGTACAAGCCGGACGCGCGCATCGAAGGCATCCTGCTCCAGGAGATGGCCGCAGGCCTCGAAGTCATCGTGGGGGCCGTATACGATCCCTGCTTCGGCCCGACTGTCGCCTTCGGGGTGGGCGGCGTTTTCACGGAGCTGCTCGGGGATGTGACGTACGGTTTTGCGCCTTTCGATACGGAGGTCGCGCGTGCAATGATTTTCGAGATCAAGGGCGCGCGACTTCTCGATGGCTATCGCGGGCGTCCCAAGCTCGATGTCACCGCGCTCGCCGATACCCTGGCGCGGATCTCGTTGCTGATCGCCGATCATGCCGACCGCATCACCGAGATCGACGTGAACCCCCTCTTCGTACGGGAGCGAGGTGTGGTGGCTGCCGACGCGCTGATCGTGCTCAAGGAATAGATGAAGCTCATCGCGGCGTCGTGCGGCCTGCTGCTCGCGGCCCTCGTCGCAGAAGCACAGGCATTTCCCGACAAGACCGTGCGGCTGGTCGTGCCGTTCCCCGCCGGCGGCAGCACCGACATCATCAGTCGCACGCTCGGGCAAGAGCTGAGCAAAATGTGGGGCCGGCAGGTCGTGATCGACAACCGGCCCGGCGGCAGCGGGATCATCGGCACCGACCTCGTCGCCAAGTCGGCGCCGGACGGTTACACCCTGCTCGTAACGACGGCCCCCTTCGCCATCGTGCCCAGCCTGGTCGACAAGCTTCCGTACGATCCGGCGAAGGACTTCGAGCCGATTACGCTGATCAACACGACGCCGCTGGTGGTGGTCGTCAACCCGAACCTGCCGGCGAAATCGATCCAGGAGCTGATCGCGCTCGCCAAGGCCAAGCCCGGTGCGCTCAACTTCGGATCCGCGGGCAGCGGCGGGGCCAACCACCTCGCAGGGGAGCTCTTCAGCGTCATGGCTGGCGTGAAGATGGTGCACGTCCCCTACAAGGGCAATGCGCCGGCACTTACCGATCTGGTCGGCGGTCACGTGGACGTTGCGTTCAACGGCGTCACCTCCGCCTTGCCGCTGATCAAGGCCGGGAAGCTGCGCCCGCTCGCGGTGACGAGTCTCACCCGCAGCGGCGCGCTACCCGACATTCCCACGCTGGACGAATTGGGACTGAAAGGTTTTCAAGCGATCGCGTGGAACGGACTCAGCGCGCCGGCGCGCACGCCGAAGGAGCTGATCGCCAGGATCAATACAGACGTTCTGAAGGTCATCCGCTCTCCCGAGTTCGTCGAGCGCTTGAAGGGGGAAGGCGCCGATCCGGTCGGCAACTCGCCCGAGCAGTTCACGGCTTTCCTGCGGGAGGAAACCGCGAAGTGGAGCAAAGTCATCAAGTTTGCCAACATCAAGGGATTGGAATGAGGTGCTCGAGGATCCCGAGTTCCGCGTCAGCGCCGGGGTCCATTCGTTCGGGTCAGGGCCGCGGCCAGGAGGCGCACGACCTCTCTGCCGGTGCGCGCCTTGTCGCGGTTCTCCGGCGTCTCCTGCCCGAGCGCGGTGCCGGCGACGAAGCCATAGATCTCGGCTGCACCCTGAAACACCTTTGGCGTGATGCCCGCACCCTCGAGCGTCTTGGAGATTTCGACCATTTCCGGCGCCCAGCGATAGGCTTTGGGAGGCATCGCCGGAAACTGACGCAGCGCCCAGTCGTGCAGATCGGCGCGGGACTGGCGCAGCTGCTGCTCCAGCAGGTCCGCGACCCCTAGGCGCTGCGCTGCGATCAGCACTTCCAGCCACAACGCCTGCGTGCCCTTGTTGAGCGCGCCGAAGCACATCTTGAGCGCACTCGCATCCCCGATGCGCTCGCTGACCGCGCGCACGGCAAGCTGCGGCCCGGCCAGCGTTTCGAGATCGGCAGCGCCGGGGCCGGATACGTAAAGATTCGTCTTCGCTTCGCCGCGTGGCGGCGGACCGATGATGCCGGCGTCGAGGAAACGCCCGCCCGCGCTTTCGATCAGCCCGGCGATCTCTTGCGCAGTGTCCGGGGCGATGGCATTGCAGTCGACGATCAGCGTGTGGTGGCCGCTGTCTCGCAGCGCAGCCGCCGCCTCCCGTGCGAAGTCCAGCGCCGCGCCCGGATTCAGGACCGAAAGCACGACGTCACATTCCGCAACCAGTCTCGCGAGCGCACCGAGGTCGGTCAAGCCTGCTTCCCGCGCGAGCGCCCGGCTGCGTTCGCTCCGCCCGTTTAGCGCTGTGTACACAGCCAAGCCCCTGGCCCCGATCTGTACCGCTAACGCTTGCCCCATGTCTCCGGGGGTCATAAGGCCGACGGTCGCGATGCGCATGCGTCACCCCTCGATGTGACTTGCCCGCATGAACCCTACCACGGCGGGCGCGGCTGCGCTTTCCCACCCGGCGTCCGGTAACATTCTCGGGCCAGCCTAACTTCCAAACTCGAGGACTCGCCCGTCATGAGCAAACGCAAACCGATTCGCACCGATATTGCCTGGAGCACGCCCTCCACCATCACGGTCAAGGGCTTCGACCTCTGCAAGGACATCCTCGGCACGGTTTCGCTCGGCGACATCGCGTTCCTGGAACTGACCGACCGTCTGCCGACGAAGCGGGAATCGATCGTGTTCAACGCTATCGCGGTGACACTGGTCGAGCACGGGCTGACGCCAAGCGCGATCGCTACCCGCATGACTTTCGCGGGCGCACCGGAGGCGATGCAGGCCGCGGTCGCGGCCGGGCTGTGCGGGCTCGGAAGCGTATTTGTCGGCAGCATGGAGACGGCCGCGCGCGTGCTGCAGGAAGCGATTCCCGACCCTTCGAAGGACACGAACCTCGAACCGCTTGCGCGCCAAATCGTCGAGCGCTTCCACAGCCGCAAGGAGACGGTGCCCGGCATCGGTCATCATCTGCACAAGCCGGTGGATCCGCGCGCGCCGCGGCTCTTTCAGATCGCAGCGGAGAACGCCTACGACGGGCCTTACGTCAAGCTGATGAAGGCGGTTGCGAGGGAAGCCGAGGCAGTCTACGGGAAATCGCTGCCAGTGAACGCCACCGGCGCCATCGGCGCAATCGCGAGCGAGCTGAAGCTGCCGTGGCAGATCATACGCGGCATCGGCGTGATGGCGCGGGCAATCGGACTGGTGGGCCACATCCGGGAGGAGATGCGCGCGCCGATGGCACGCGAGATCAACGCGCGGGCGGAGGAAGAGGCCACCGCTCACCTGCGGAGCGCAAAATCATGAATAGTGAATAGTGAGTAGACTCCGGAGCAGGGGTATGACAGTGAGAATCCGTGACGAGCGCGATTTCTATTCCGGTCTGATCTTCATCCTGTTTGGCTTGACCACCCTTTTCTTCGCCCGTGGGTACTCGCTGGGGAGCGCACTGCGCATGGGTCCGGGGTACTTCCCAACGGTTCTCGGAGCTCTTCTCGCCGGCCTCGGTTTCGTCATCGTCGGCCGCTCCCTTGTATTGAAGGGCCCCAGAATCACAGGGTTTACAGCTCGTCCGCTGATTCTCGTACTGGCAGCGGTGGTGGCATTCGGCCTGCTGCTCGAGCCGCTTGGGCTGATCGCCGCCACGGTCGCACTTGTCGCCATCAGCTCCTTCGCGGGTTCGGCATTTCGCTGGCGTGAAGTAGTGATTCTCTGCGTTGCATTGCTGGCGTTGGCGCTAGGCTTATTCGTCTACGGGTTGGGCCTGCCGCTCAAGATCTGGCCGCTTTGATGGAATTCATATCCCATCTCGCCCAGGGCTTCAGCGTCGCGCTCACGGCGACGAATCTGCTTTACTGTCTGATAGGCGTAGCGCTGGGGACTTTGATCGGCGTGCTCCCTGGCATTGGGCCCGTAGCTACGATCGCCATGCTTCTGCCCATCACCTTCAACTTGCCGGCGGTCTCGGCGCTCATCATGCTCGCCGGTATCTACTACGGCGCGCAATACGGCGGATCGACCACGGCGATCCTGGTCAACTTGCCGGGGGAGGCTTCGTCCGTGGTGACGATGTTGGATGGCTACCAGATGGCACGCCAGGGACGGGCAGGCCCCGCCCTGGCGATCGCCGCCATCGGTTCGTTCTTCGCCGGTTGCGTGTCGACCTTGCTGCTCGCGACGTTATCGCCTCCGCTCGCCGAGATCGCGTTCAAGTTCGGTCCGGCGGAATATTTCTCGCTGATGGTTCTCGGGCTTGTCGCGGCCGTGGTGCTCGCCCGTGGCTCGCTGCTGAAGGCTCTCGGCATGATCGTTCTCGGCTTGCTCCTGGGTCTGGTGGGGACCGACGTCAATTCCGGCGCCCAGCGCTTTACCTTCGGACTGTCGGAACTCTCCGACGGGATCGGCTTCGTCGTCGTGGGAATGGGCGTGTTCGCATTCGCCGAGATCGTGCGCAACTTGGAAGTCAGCGACGAAACGCGCGAGGTGTTTACCGCCAAGGTGACTGGCTTGATGCCCACCCGCAGCGATCTCAAAGCCAGTTGGAAAGCAATCTTGCGCGGCACCGGGTTGGGGTCGCTGTTGGGCATCCTTCCCGGCGGGGGTGCCGTGCTCAGCTCTTTTGCCGCGTATGCGCTCGAAAAGCGCGTGGCTAAGGATCCCTCACGTTTCGGAAAAGGTGCGATCGAGGGCGTCGCAGCTCCGGAATCGGCCAACAACGCCGCCGCTCAGACCTCCTTTATTCCGATGCTGACCCTCGGCATCCCTCCGAATCCGGTCATGGCGCTCATGATCGGTGCGATGACGATCCAAGGGATCCAGCCGGGACCTCAGGTGATGTCGCAACGCCCGGAACTGTTCTGGGGCATGATCGCCAGCATGTGGGTGGGCAATGTGATCCTGGTCCTGCTGAATCTTCCGCTCATCGGAATCTGGGTCCGGTTGCTGAGAGTGCCGTACCGCTTTCTCTACCCGGCGATCAGCTTGTTCTGTTGCATCGGCGTCTACAGCCTCAGCAATCAGGCGATGGACGTCGTGCTCACCGCGGGGTTCGGCCTGCTGGGTTATGTATTCATAAAGCTCGACTGTGAACCTGCTCCGCTGTTGCTGGGTTTCATCCTCGGCCCGATGATGGAAGAGAATCTTCGCCGCGCGATGCTCATTTCCCGCGGCGATTGGTCGGTTTTTGTCACGCGCCCGTTGAGTTTGACACTGCTCATCGTTGCAGCCGTGCTGCTGCTGATGATTGTCGCGCCGCAGATACGAAAGAAGCGTGAGGAAGCGTTTCAGGAGTAGCCGAGCCCCTGCGCGAGGATCGGCTGACCGCTGCGAATTGCGCAGGTCGCGGCCTCTCCGGCAGACGGACCGATGGATTCAGTCTCGCCAGCGGTGCACCCGCTCGATGAACGACTCGTCGCCGATGTCGCGACAAAGTGTGGTGAGCTCCGGACGCAGAGCGCCGCGCCAGCGCAAGTCCTCGATCCCCTCCGCGAGTGGAACGTCCGTGCGCAGGGTTGCCAGGCGGCGGTAGAGAGACGCTTCTTCTCTATGCGCCCGCAGGCTTTCAGCGAGGGCGGCAGCCCCGCGCACGGTAACGTTCCACTGCGTTTCCCGGTCCGGGATCGCCTCGAGGTGTCCGTAATGCGCGAGCAGCGCTGACGCGGACTTGCCGCCCCAGCGGGGCACGCCCGGGATGCCGTCCGCGTCGTCGCCGACAAGCGCGAGCCAGTCCGGGATCGACGCGGGCGAGACACCGAACTTCGCGACCACCGCAGGCTCGTCGAGTATGCGACGACGCATCCGAGCCAGGCAGACGATCCGGGAAGCGCTCACACATTGCGCCATGTCCTTGTCCGGCGTACAGATCAAGATTTGCTCGACGTCGGGCGACGCAGCGAAGCGCGCGGCCGCGGTCGCAAGCGCGTCATCGGCCTCGAACTCGACCATCGGCCACACGACCAAGCCGAGAGCATGAGCCGCCCGCTCGGCCAGAAGGAACTGTGCCATCAGCTCTGCCGGCACGCCTTCGCTCGTCTTGTAGCCGTCGAACAACTCGTTGCGAAAAGACTCGATGACGTGATCGAAAGCGCACGCCACGTGCGACACGCCGTCTTCGCGCAGCAGCGACAGCAGCGACCGGAGGATTCCGCGCGTTGCTCCAACCTCGGAACCTTGCGGGGCGAGCGCGGCGGGTGCTCCGAAATAAGCACGAAACAGCTCGTATGTTCCATCGACCAGGTGGATCCGCATCGGCGCTGAGTCTCCTTCTCGAATCTGTCCGAACTCACGGCTGGACCCTGCGGTCGGCAGCCAATTCCAGCAGGTCCAGTTCTCCTTCTATGGCCTGGAAGGCCAGCTCACCGATCACGCCACGCGCTCTGAGATCCAGCAGCGCGTGGCGCTGCGCCAGGATGGCGCGCCGCTCGAGCGCGGTAGCGCTCGATAACGCCCCCCCGTCAGCCCCGTCGCACTGATTCTCGCCCGACCGAAGGCGCGCTTCGTATTCCTCACGCAGCGTGCGTGAAGACGGCGATGGGTCCGATTCCAGCGTGCGGAGGGCCACACGGGCTGTCTCGGCGCGCGCGATGCCGATTTCCCGCTCGATGACGCCGTCGTCAAGCAGGCCGATCCGCTCGATGAGCCAGCGCAGCGTCAGACCTTGCACCACCAGCGTGGTCAGTACGACCGAAAAGGCGCACAGCACGATGAGGTCGCGGTAGGGGAAATCGCCCGGCAGCGCCAACGCGGCCGCGAGGCTGACGATGCCCCGCATCCCGGACCAGGAGATGATCAGACCGCTGCCCACGGTCGGAAGGAACATCGGACGCGGCAAACGCGCGCCGAAGCGGTGTATGCGCCATCGCGCAATGGCGTTATGCGACATCCACCAGACGATGCGCGTCGCGATCACCGCCCCACATACCGCGAAGGCGCAGAGCCCGTACAGGCGCCATTGCGCTGGATCCAACCGCGTGACGATCGCGCGCAGCTGCAGGCCGATCAGCACGAAGGCGAGAACGTTCAGTACGAAGACGGTGACTTCCCAAACCGTGTAAGACGCAATGCGCTGGCGAGCGTCGATACGGGCCGGCGCGTGCCGCGCGAGCGTCATGGCGTAGCAGACTACAGTGATGATCGCGGAAAGACCGATGCGTTCCGCCAGTAGCCAGACCGCGAATGTGCCGATGAACTGCAACACGATCGAGATGGGAATATCCCGCACCGCCGCCAGCAGCCATATGGACAGGCGGGCGAGCAGGATACCGGCGATGGCGCCGCCGCCGCAGCTCAGCACCAGCATCGGCGCGACGCTCCAGCCGGAAAAGGTACCGGTTACAGCCGCCGTGGCTGCAACGCGATAGACCAGCAGCGCGCTGGCGTCGTTGAAGAGACTCTCGCCTTCGAGAACGACGACGATGCGGTGAGGAAGTTTCAGCCGGCGCAACACGGCGGTCGCTGCCGAGGCGTCCGGTGGGGCCACGATCGCGCCGAGCGTGATCGCTGCCGCCCAACCCAGCGCGGGAACCAATCCATGCGCGACAAAAGCGACCGACGCGATGGTGAATCCCACGGCGCCGAGCGCCAGGCTGACTACGGGAATGAGATTGTCATGGAGATCGCGGGGCGAGGCGTCGAACGCGGCGTCGAGCAATGTCGGTGCGACGAACAGCGCCAAGGCGAGCTGCGGATCGAGCGCGACCACGGGCATGCCCGGAACCAAAGCCAGCGCAGCGCCAGCGAGTGCGAGCAGCGCGGGGTACGGCACGCCAAGACGCGGGGCCCACAGCGCCAGCAGTGCGCCGACGAGCAGTAGCGCGATCACGATTTCAAAGACAAACATCTCGAAACTCCCAGTCTCCGTTTGTCATTCCGGAGCCGCGCAACGGAACCCGGCAAAGCTGATCGAGGGCTCCGAATGGCCGTTCCTCTGCATCTGAGCGCCTGGCCGGATGAGGCCTGCTTCGGAGGTATGATCCCACAGGCACTTGCAGGTCGTCGGGAGTTGGTTCCTAGTCGATCAATCTCGGCCCCGTCGAATGAAAAGCTGGCGGATAATTGCTATCCTCATCGCGTGCCGCTGTTTTTCCAGGCTGAAAGGGGAACGAGCCAATGACCGTCTACCCAGTGACCGAGAGTTTCGCCGCCGAGATCGGCGATATCGACCTCTCGAACCCCTTATTGAACGAAGACCGCGCCGAGGTCGAAGCGGCTTTCAACCGCTACTCGGTGCTCATCTTTCCCGACCAGCACCTGTCGATAGAGCAGCACCTCGATTTCGCCAGTAGTTTCGGCCCGCTGGAAACCACCATCCAAGCCGTGCGCAAGGATGCCAAACTGCGCCTGCGCCCCGACATCGCAGACTTGTCCAATCTCGATGCGGGGGAGTCGATCTGGGGCAAGGGAAGCCGCAGGCGCATGTTCGAGATGGCCAATCGCATGTGGCACACGGACAGCTCGTTCAAGCGCTTGCCGGCGAAAGCCTCTCTCCTGTATGCACGCAGCATCCCACCGGTCGGCGGTCAGACCGAGTTCGCCGACATGCGTGCCGCGTACGACGCGCTCTCCGACGAGATGAAGCAGCGCTTGCGTGGCCTGGTTGCCGAGCACGCCATCATGTTCTCGCGCAAGAAACTCGGCTTCACGGACTTCTCCGACGAAGAGAACCAGACGCTGCCACCGGTGCCACAGGTCCTGGTACGCCGGCATGCCGGGTCCGGACGAATGGGGCTCTACCTCGCCTCCCACGCCGGGCGGATCTTCGGCATGCAGGTTGAGGACGGCCAGGCATTGCTGCAGCAACTCATCGAGCACGCGACCCAGCGGCAATTCGTCTACACGCACCGCTGGCGCCTTCACGACCTGGTGATGTGGGACAACCGCTGCACGATGCATCGCGGCAAGGCCTACGACGACTTGCGCTGGCCGCGGGACATGCAACGCGCAACCGTGTCCGACGTTGCGCCTACATGCGAGCAGGAAGGGATCGCCGCACCCGTTGCAGCATAGGCTCCAGCCGGAAGCACCAAGGTCTAGAACTTTGACGTGCTCCACGCCGGTACAGCGGACGCGCGGAACGGCGCTGCCGTCGTTTGGTAGCATGATCCTTACGCACCTCTAGCCGGGGCATTTCAGGGTACAGCCATTCAATAAGGCTTTACGAAATCTCTCGATGTCATATCCGCGCATCGCTGCCCTGACACTGCTGACCATGGTGGCGTTTGCCGGCAATTCACTGCTTTGCCGGGTTGCTCTCAAACACACCGGCATTGATCCAGCGAGCTTCACCACGTTGCGGCTGGCGTCCGGCGCGATGGTGCTCTGGCTGGTGGCGCGGATGTTTCGGGCCGCTCAGACCGGCAGGGGAAACTGGCTATCGGCATTCGCGTTGTTTGCTTATGCTGGCGGCTTTTCTTTCGCATATCTGAGCCTGCCTGCGGCGACTGGTGCACTACTGCTCTTTGGTGCTGTTCAAGCAACGATGATCGGCTGTGGCATTTGGGCGGGAGAGCGTCTGAGCGGACTGCAGCTCGCCGGTGTCGTGCTCGCTCTCGGAGGGCTGGTTGGCTTGTTGCTGCCGGGGCTCTCCGCACCGCCGCTGTTCGGGTCCACACTGATGTTGGGCGCCGGCGTGGCATGGGGCGTCTATTCTTTGCGCGGTAGAGGCGCGGGTGACCCCACAAGGGTAACGGCCGGAAATTTTCTGCGCGCGGTTGCGTTTGCAGCGGTGTTGAGCGTTTCGATGAAGGAGAGCGCTACGCTGGATCGCGCCGGAGTCGGGTACGCGGTTGCGTCCGGTGCGCTGGCCTCGGGGATCGGCTACGCCATTTGGTATTCCGTGCTACCCGCACTGAAGGCGACCAGTGCCGCGACCGTGCAACTCAGCGTTCCGCCCATTGCGGCCTTGGGTGGCGTTATCTTCCTCGGCGAGCCGCTAACGCTGCGCTTGTTGCTGGCGTCGGTAGCCATACTGGGTGGAATCGGGTTGGTAATTCTGGTGAAGCGAGAAGCGAATACCGCCCAGGTAGTCGCTCCGGCCGACGCCAAGAGCGTGCGCGGCTGAGCAAGAAAGGCTGAGCGTCGGCACTTGAGTCATGGCCGTAACGACGACCTGCAATACTACTTGGCCAGCCCAGGTCTGCGCCGCTCTGCACCCGCCAGCAGACGCTCTGTTCCGATGATCGCTCGCGTGTGCTCTCCCTCGCCGATCGGCCCCGCCTCGTCGAAAGCTTCTACTTTGAATCGGTAGAGTTTCCCGTGCGGTCCCAGGTAAGTGGCGAGTGCACGGACGGCGCACCCGACAGGCGTTGCGGCGGTGTGCGTGATGTTAACGCTCACGCCGACCGACAGCTGGCCATTCTGCAGCAGCGGCCGCATCGCTCGAGCCGCGGCCAATTCCATCAGCGCAATCATGCGCGACGTCGCAAACACTTCCGGAAACGTATCCTCCGGCGAGAGCGATAACGCCCGTGCGGTGTCGCTCCGTTGCACGGTAAACCTCATCTCTGCAGCTGTACCCACGTCAATCATGGACATGCTCCTGTCGTTTCAAGTGATGGTGAAAGATCCTGACTCGTTACTGGATTCCGGGTGTCGCTGGGCGCCCCCGGAATGACGTGGGCCGCAAAACCGGTGTACCCACGTGGCCGTATAGCCATGTACCTCTGCAACCACAGTAGCGTCAGTACATTGCCTGGTTTTGAGCCATCACTGGGGGTGACCTCGAGGCTGAGGCCGTGTCGGTAAATTTTTCAGTTTCAGGTGATGTTGTTTCGTTGAGGAGTATAGCCGTTTGATTAAACGAAACTTATTCCGCGGGCTCGGTTTGTGCGTAGCAGGATATTGTGAGACGTTTTCGTATTGGAGGAGGGAAGATGAATCGCTTCACGCGCTACGCTTTTGCAAGTTTGCCGGCGCTTGCCCTTGCAGGGGCAACCAGCCTATCGAGTGCAGGAACGCTATTTATCGGGACTGACACCGAGGAGTTCAATGGCCTGTCCACAAGCTTCTTGTTCACAGCTACGGTGAGCGGACCCAACTTCATTAGCGAGACCGCGACCCCTTTGGATTTCCCCTTGAACGGAATCGGTGACGGCCCCGGATTCCTATACTCGGGAGACCCCACTACCAACGGGTTCCGCACGATCAGCTACACCGGCAACCTGCTCACGTCGACCTCCGGAGGATTTCCGAATTCTTGCTGTAACGAGGAGATGCAGTTCTCCGGCGGTAAGCTTTACCATGCTCACTATAACGATGTCATTCAACAGATCGATCCGACGACTGGCGCTGTCATTCAAACGTTCAGTCAGCCCAACGTTGTTGGGATGGCACTCGTTGGCAGCACCATTTGGATTACTCACTGGTCTGCACAGCAAGTCGGTACCTGGGATCCAGCGACGAATATATTCACACCTGTGTTCACCACACCAGAATTCGCGGGAGCCCTCGCGTTCGATCCGACCAGTGACCTGTTATGGGTGGGGCAGCTGGGTGGAATGGTCCTACCGTACAGTCTGACCGGCGTCCTACAGGGCCCGGGGTTCGACGCGGTGTCGGGGTTCCTTCCCCCTGGTGTGAGCATCGATACGGTGGATGGACTGACTTTCCAAGGCGAGGGCACGCAAGTCCCCGAGCCTGGCACGATCGCCCTTGTCGGTGTCGCCTTCGCAGGAATCGCGCTGGCGAGGCGGCGCAGGATTAAGTGAAAAGAAAAGTCGCTATAGTAGAAACGAAAAGAAGAAAGAAGCGGAAGAAAAAAGCAGATTACTAAGAGTTGACCCCGCCCGCGTGGCGGGTTTTTTTTGAGGCGAGCGCAAGCGCAAATTGACTGGGCTGACTCTCCGGTGGGATAGAATCGACCTCTTGCCCCGAAAGCCTTCGACGAGGAACTCGCGGAGGCTTCTCGCTTTTGAGCGCCGAGCGTGGCATCGGGGCCCCGGTTTCGAATGGCCGCGCTCAAGAGGTGCGTCGTTTGCAACTGGGTGAGATCTACTACTTCCTCTACTACCGCACGCGCAGTCCAGAGGTTCAGGTCCTAGCTGTGCAGGGCAGGCGGCAAGGTGAAGAACATAGGCATCGACGTGAACTCGCTGCGTGGTTTTCCGTTAGTGGGCGTTTGTTTCTGATATGGTAGGCGAAACCAGCGCAAGGACGGGAGAGCCACCATGCCCGGACGAAAGACCGGGCCCGACAACGCTCGCCTCGACCGCGTCGTCGCCGAGGCACGGCGCACACGCGAAGAGCGCGCCAAGGGCTACCGCGAGCAGGCACTCAAGATTTACCCTTGGGTATGCGGGCGTTGTGGGCGCGACTTTACACACACCAACTTGCAGCTGCTCGAGGTCCATCACCGCGACCAGAACCACGACAACAACCCGGCCGACGGGAGCAACTGGGAGCTGCTATGCACCTACTGCCACGAGAACGAGCACCAGCGCTTCCTCACCGAACAGGGCCGCGACCCGGAGTCGCCCGGCGCCGCTGGGCCGGCGCCGGCTACGCACCAACCATTCGCCGACTTGAAAGCTCTGATCAAGAAAAAGGACCCGAGCTAGCTTTGGGAATTCACTGCGGCACGCTTGATCCGGTCACCCGGCGTGGTTTCTCGACTACATGAACGCGCGGTGAACGAACCGCATAACCGAATCGTCTTCCTGCTTTTCCTCGTAGAGGATGCCGTGGAAATCGGGTCCTCCGACGGCAAGCAACGCTTCGGCAATACAGCGTCTGACCCGCTCGTGCTGTGAAAACGATTGCGAGAACTTGCCCTGCGGCTTGATTTCGATGACGATCGTTTCGACGGGAGCGCCGTGATCGGTAGTGATCTTGATTTCGAGGTGTGAACAAATGAGGTTCCTCGGCAGCTCGTTGTTGACGGCTTCGATGAGGTCTCGTTCGTGATGGCTAAACAGCGGCATGTTCGCCTCCAGGGGTGAACCGAACCACACTAATACACGCGTCCGGCGTGCTCATCGCGCCCAGTGCGTGAAGAGCGGCCCGCCCGCACCGTAGACCGGATCGCATTCGGGGAGCGGCACGCGTGCTACGGCCTCTGCGCTGCGCCGGGACTTCGACAGCAGCGGTGTGCACATGTCGGGATGCTCGCCCGCCGGGTAGGCCCCCACGATGCCGAGCGCGCCCCGCGAGGAGAGCTTCTTGTGCCCGGTGCCTGCCGGCAGCACGATCACGTCTCCCGGTTGTGCGGTGACCACGACGCCCTCGTCGCCCCCGAACTGCACTGTCACCTCGCCGCTGTAGACGCCGAGTGTCTCGTGGGCATTGCTGTGGAAGTGATGGAACGGGAACACGCCATTGCGCCATGCGGCAGGCCAGCGGTTGCGGTCGAACAGGGACTCGAATGCCGCGGCCGGGTCCGCCCCCGCGATGGCCACCGCGCCGGGGTACACCAACAGCGGCCAGCGCGTGTGGTTGGGGATCGCGCCGCTCGGGGCGAGGCGGTGCGCAATGACGCGGGGGGTGTCGTTCGGCGCCGTCTTCATGCTTAGGTCCTCCAAGGTCCTAGAGTAGCCGATCTACGACGAGACCGTGGAGGGCTAAGCCTGGGGTTCTGTCTACCTGTCCTGCTTTACATCCAGGCCTAGAATCTCATTTGCCTTGATCACGGCATCGGCGATCTCCTCGGTGGTCACGCGCTTGGTCATGGCGCGATCGCGGATCAGCCTGTAGGCATCCTCTTCGGTGAGGTTGCGGCTTTGCATGAGAATGGCTTTGGCCTTCGCGATCTTGCGCTGTCCGGCCAGGCGCTGCTCCAGACGCGCGACGTAGCTTTCCCGCTCCTTGGTCAACTGCGCCCGGTTGACCGCGACGACCATGGATGTCAGCAGGCCGAACGACTTGACCGGCGAGGCGATGACGCCGTAGGCGCTGAAGCGGAGCACGGCCTCGACGATGACGGGATTTTCGTAGGTCACGACGGCAATGATGGGAGGGAAGCCCTCGCGCCGCAGCCAGGGCAGATCCATCGACAGCACTTCCGGACGCACTGCCAGAAAGATCAGATCGAGCTCCTCGGGTAACCGATCCAACGGCGGCCAGAACGCTTTGACCTGGCAGCCGATGCGTTGCAGCTGGCCGATCAGCTCCTGCCCATCCTGGTCTTCTGGATGGAACACGGCCACGCGCAGCGACCTCAGCTCGCGGAGGAGGCGGGGTGTTCCCCTGTTGGACTTCATCCTGTCTCTTCCGCTACTGCTGTCCTTGCAGCCGCACCCTGGCGGACCAGTCCTGCAGCGTGTGGGACACGAGATAGGGATCGGGCCGGACCCAGAGGCGAGCGCCCTCGAGAATGTCGAACTGACCGTGGGCGTTGATCCGGCCGATGCGAGGATGCAGGTAGGTATGGTGGTTGTGCTCGTCGATGCGCACTTTGCCCTGGGGCGCCGCGAACTCCGAGCCAGGCAGCACGCGCAGCACGTCGGCAACCTCGCTGGATTCGACCCGACGCATCGCGTCAGCCAGCAGATGGGTCTGGAAATAGGCTGCCTCCCAGCACTGATTCGTCACCCTCTCGGCGCCGAAGCGCTTCTTATAGGCGGCTACGCAGTGTTCGTTGGCCGCGCCTGCGACGGACTGGAAGTACGGCGCCGAAGTGATGTGGCCTTCGGCGATGTCCGCGCCCATCTGCTGGACCTCGGCTTCGCAGGTGGTCAAGCTCGCGATAGGCATCCGCGCCGGGTCCAGACCCGCCTTGGAGTACGCGCGGTGGAGCAGTGCGGTGCCGTCGCCGACCACGGTGGAGAAGATGAAGTCGGGGTTCGAGCTCTTGATCTTCTTAGCGATGGCGAGGAAGTCTTCCCAGGATGCGTCGAGCGGGAGATAGACCTCCGAAACCTTTTCGCCTCCGCGCTCGAGGATGAGGTCGCTCATGATGCGGTTCGATTCGTAGGGATAGATGTAGTCCGAGCCGACCATGAACACCCGGCTGCCGAAGCGCCGCAGCATGAATTCGGCGAGCTGCAGGCTGTTTTGATTAGGGGCCGCTCCGGTGTAGAACACATTGCGCGAATACTCGAAGCCCTCGTACAGCGTCGGGTACAACAGCAGGGCATTCGAGCATTCCACCACCGGAATGACGGCTTTGCGCGTGCTGGACATGTAGCAGCCCAGAATGATGCGCACGCCGTCCTCTTGGATCAGCTTCTCGGCCAGCGCGTGATAACGGGCCGGGCGCGACTCCGGGTCGTAGCAGATCAACTGCAGCTCCCGGCCGTTGACGCCGCCGCCCTCGTTGATTTCCTCGGCCGCAAGCAGGGTCCCGAGCCGCTCCGAGCTTTCTATCACCGAAGTGACCCCGGTTTCGGAGAAAAGCACGCCGACCCGTATCGGCTCGCTGGTTCGGGGTCTCATCGGAGTGTTGTTGTTCCTGTCCGTTGTGGGTCGCTCGGCGCTCAGCCCGAGCACCAATCAGGACTCATGGCAAGACTTGGACCGGCGCCGCTGCGGGCTCACGCGAAGCAGCGCGCGAACGAGCGCGTGAACGTTCAGAGCCCGATGAGCACAGAGAAATTTCCGCTTCGGAGACCGGCCTGTCGCGTGTCCCTTGGAGGGACATCCATCGAAACAGGCCCATGGTCGTAGATCCAACTTGGGGCGGCGCGCGGGTTTCGCGCACCGTGTTAGGGCAGAGGTGGATTGCAGCGCGTTGCCAGGTTTCGCTGCCTCGCGCGTGCGAAGAAGCCAGCAGAGCCTCACTAATTCTCCGCTTGCTCAGATGGTTCTGCAGATTGTCCGGACACATTCTCAAGAGTCAGGACGGCGACAACGTGACCCGGGTCTTGTTTTTGCATATGGGCGATCAGCACAGCGCGTTCGCCCCAACATGTCGCAGTCGACGGGGAGACCGGTGCGCTGCGAATACAGGCCTTACCGCCGACAAAGGCGTCGCGGAGAGGCAAGGCATAGAAGCCCGTGAGTCGGAGCTGTTTCCGGCGCGCGGGCTTTTTATTTTCTGCCACCGGCTGGCGGCAGGCGGACAACAACTACCTCAAGGGAAAGGAGTCAGATGAAGCTCAGCAGACGCAAATTCATGAAGCGCAGCGCTGCGGTCGCGGCGGCGAGCACGTTTCCGGCACCGTTCATTTGGCCGCGGGGAGCACAGGCCGACGACACGGTGAAAGTGGGGATCCTGCACTCCCTGACGGGCACGATCGCAATCGCCGAGGCCTCGGTGGTGGATGCCGAGAAGCTCGCGATCGAGGAGGTCAACGCCTCGGGCGGAGTCATGGGCAAGAAGATCGAAGTGATCGTCGAGGACGGCGCCAGCGACTGGCCGACCTTCGCCGAAAAAGCACGCAAGCTGCTCGAGAAAGACAAGGTGGCGGCGATCTTCGGCTGCTATACCTCGGCGTCGCGCAAAGCCGTGTTGCCGGTGATGGAGCGCTACAAAGGGTTGCTCTACTATCCGACCTACTACGAAGGTCTGGAGATGTCGCCCAACATCATGTACACCGCGCAGGAGGGCACGCAATCGGCGATCGCGTCGCTCGACTGGTTGTACGAGAACAAGGGCAAATCGTTTTATCTCATCGGCTCGGACTACATCTGGCCGCGCACGATGAACAAGATCGCCAACCTGCACGTCAAGAAGATCGGGGGCAAGGTAGCCGGCGAGAGCTACTACCCGCTGGGGTCCATCGAGTTTGCCTCCGAGATCAACAAAATCAAAGCCGCCAAGCCCGACGTGATCTGGAGCACGGTGGTGGGCGGCAGCAATGTGGCGTTCTACAAGCAGCTCCAGGCCGCGGGCATCACGGGCAAGACGCAGCCGTTGTGCGCGATGGCAGTGTCGGAGGAAGAAGCCTCCGGTATCGGCCCGGAGAACCTGGAAGGCTTCATGTCGTGCATGGGCTACTTCCAGAGCGTGAAGAATCCGGCCAACAGCAAGTTCGTCAAGGCGTTCAAGACGAAGTACGGCGCCAATCGAGTCATCGGCGACACGATGGAGTGCGGTTACATCTCCGTGTACCTGTGGAAGATGGCAGCCGAGAAAGCCAAGACTTTCGACGCCGCGGCGGTGGTCGAGGCCTCGTCGGAACTGCCGATGGACGCGCCCGAGGGAAAGGTCAAGTTTCACAAGGGCAACCACCATCTCTGGAAGCACGCGCGCATCGGTACTTTCCGCAAGGACGGCCAGATCGACATGATCTACGAGTCCGCGCTGATCGAGCCGAACCCGTTTCCGAAGTTCTAGAAGCCGGTCGCCCCTCGGACGACGGTCCGCGCTGTTCCCCGCCGCAGGGTCCAAACCTGCGGCGGAGGTTGGAGCGCGGAACGAAGAGAGCGAGCGGTCCCCGCTTGCAGGTGGTGCTAACGCGGCAGCGGGCGCTGCAGCAAGAGTTGCCAGTCACGGATCGAAAACATGAGCGCGGACATACTCGCCATGCAGGCCTTCAACGGCCTGAGTCTGTTCACGATCCTCGTGTTGATGGCGCTCGGGCTCGCGATCGTGTTCGGCCTCATGGGCGTCATCAACATGGCGCACGGCGAGCTGATGGCGATGGGAGCTTACACGACCTATGCGACGTCGCTGCTGTTCGAGAAAACCATGCCGGGGCTGGTGAACGTCTATTTTCTGTTCGGTATCGTCCTCGCTTTCGCCGTGACCTTCGCATTCGGCTTCGCGATGGAGCGTGGCCTGATCCGCTTCCTGTACAAGCGGCCGCTGGACACGATGCTGGCGACGTGGGGACTCAGCCTGATATTGCAGCAGGTGTTCCGGCAGCTCTTCGGCCCGAAGGAGGTCGGCGTGCCGACGGTGAGCTGGCTGCAGGGCGCGTGGTCCCCGAGCTTCATGCCGGGCGCGCAGTTTCCGCTCAGCCGCATCTTCATCATCTGCCTGGCTTTGGCGGTGTCGTTCGGCGTGTATCTGCTGCTGTTCAGAACGCGATGGGGACTGCGTATCCGCGCGGTGACGCAGAACCGCGCCATGAGCGGTGCGGCCGGGATCAACACCGAGCGCGTCGACGCTCTGACCTTTGCGCTCGGTTGCGGACTGGCAGGCATTGCCGGCAGCTCGTTCACCATGCTCGCGTCGACCGGCCCGGTAACAGGTCAGCAGTACGTGGTCGACACCTTCATCGTCGTCGTGTTCGGCGGCGTGGAGAGCCTGCTCGGCACGTTGCTCTCCGCGGGGATCATCGGCGAGCTGCAGTCGACCTTCGAGTTTCTGATGACCGGCTCGATGGCGAAGGCGTCGATTCTGCTCCTGGTCATCGTCGCGCTCTACTTCCGGCCGAATGGCCTGTTTGCTTCCAAGGTGAGGCGCTAGAGCGTGGGGAACGGTGTCATCGCGGCGAATGGCGCGGTCGACGGCTCCAGCGTCAGGCCGCTGAAACGTCTGCTCGCCGACCGGATTGACTGGCTCGGTCTGCCGGTTCTCGGTTTCCTGCTCCTCGTTGTGATACCGCTCGCATTCAGCGAGTTCAGGCTGCAGCTCGTCGCGAAATATCTGTGTTTCGCCTTTCCCGCCGTCGGCATCGTGCTGATCTGGGGCTACGGCGGGATTCTCAGCCTCGGGCAGGGCATCTTCTTCGGACTGGGCAGCTACATGATGGCGATGTTCCTCAAGCTCGAGTCGACCGAGAGCGGAAGCTCGGCGCAGGCCCTGTCATCGTTCTTCGGCTCGAACCTGCCCGACTTCATGGTGTGGAACAGCGTAGAAAAGCTGCCGTGGTGGTGGGATCCGTTCCATTCGATCTGGTTCACCATCCCCGCCATTCTTATTGTTCCCGCGCTGTTCGCGTTTGTCCTCGCGTACGCCAACTTCCGCAAGCGTGTGGGGGGCGTTTACTTTTCCATCATCACGCTCGCGCTGTCTTCCATTATGGCCATCGTCATCATCGGCCAGCAGGGCGTGACCGGAGGCGTCAACGGCATTACCGACTTCAAGAGCGTCCTGGGCGTGAGCCTCGAGCAGGAGGGCATACGCACCAAGCTGTATCTCGGCACGGTCGTGCTGCTGTTGCTGGCTCTGGTGGCGTGCCGTTTCATCGTGCAGAGCCGGCTCGGCAAAGTGCTGGTGGCGATCCGGGATCGCGAGGATCGGGTGCGCTTCTCCGGCTACGATCCGGCTCTGTTCAAGGGCTTCATCTTCGCCGTCGCCGCCCTGTTGGCGGCGATCGGCGGCGCCCTGTTTACGCTGCAAGTCGGGCTCGCCTCCCCTTCTCTGGTGGGGATCGTCCCCTCGATCGAGATGGTGATCTACGCCGCAGTCGGCGGGCGGCTGTCGCTGATCGGCGCGGTCTATGGCTCCGTTCTGGTCGGGGCGGCCAAGACTTACTTCTCGGAAAATTTCGTCACCTACTGGCTCTACTTCATCGGTGCTCTGTTCATCGTGGTGGTGATGTTCCTGCCGCAGGGGCTCGCTGGCCTGGTGGAGAAGCTCCGCGGCGTAAGCCGGAGCGCCAAGTCTTGAGCCTGATCCTGGAGGTCGAAGATCTGACCGTTTCGTTCGACGGCTTCAAGGCGGTCGATGGGCTCAATTTCTACGTCGACGAGAACGAGCTGCGCTGTGTGATCGGGCCCAACGGGGCCGGCAAGACCACCTTGCTCGACATGATCTGCGGGAAGACCCACCCCAGCGCCGGAAAGATCAAGTTCAAGACCTACGAGCTGACCGACATGCTCGAGTACCAGATCACGCGTATCGGTGTGGGGCGCAAGTTCCAGAACCCCAGCACCTACGAGGATCTGACGGTGCTCGAGAACCTGGAGATCTCCTACCCCAAGAAGCGCAATGTGCTGGGATCGCTGTTCTTCAAACGCACGGAGGACATCGAGGCCAAGATCGAGGCGGTGGCGGAGGAGATCTTTCTCAAGGACCAGCTTCACACCAAAGCCGGTTTGCTGTCGCACGGTCAGAAGCAATGGCTGGAAGTCGGAATGCTGCTGATGCAGGACCCGCAGCTGATGCTGCTCGACGAGCCGGTGGCGGGGATGAGCGCTCGCGAGCGCGAACAGACCGCCGAGCTGTTGAAGGGGATCTCGCGCGGGCGCTCGATGGTGGTGATCGAGCACGACATGGCATTCGTGCGGACGATCGCACACAAGGTCACCGTCCTGCACCAAGGCAAGCTGTTGGCGGAAGGCACCATGGATCAGGTGCAAAACGACGAGCGCGTGATCGAGGTCTACCTCGGGCACTAGCCATGCTGAACGTGCACAACTTCAACGTCTACTACGGCGACAGCCACGTCATCCGCAACGTCGCCTTCGAGACCAAGGCGCGCGAGACGGTCGCGATCATGGGCCGCAACGGCATGGGCAAGACGACGCTGCTCAAGTCGCTGATCGGGCTGTTGCCTGTGCGAAGCGGGAGGCTTGAGCTCAACGGCCGCGACATGACCGACGCCAAGAGTTACGAGCGCGTTGCGGGCGGGATGGGGTACGTTCCCCAGGGCCGGATGATCTTTCCGTATCTGACGGTGGAAGAGAACATCCTCGCCGGCATGGAGACGGTGCCCGACAAATCCGTGCCCGACTTCGTCTACGAAGTGTTCCCGGTCCTGAAGGAGATGAAGGGCCGCCGTGGGGGGAACCTGTCCGGCGGCCAGCAGCAGCAGCTCGCGATCGCCCGCGCGCTGGTCAGCAATCCGAAGGTGCTGGTCCTCGACGAGCCCACCGAAGGCATCCAGCCCTCGATCATCAAGGAGATCGCGCGCACGCTCAACGCGCTGAAGGCCGCGCGCGGATTCGCCATGGTCGTCTCCGAGCAGGTGCTGAGCTTCACCATGGAAATCGCGGATCGCTTCCTGATCATGGAGCGCGGCGAGTTCGTGTACGGCGAAACCAGGGACAGAGTGGATACGGCGAGAATCCACGCCTACTTGACCGTTTAGCAATTCCGGCATCGGCGCCGGAACTTAAAGCAAAGCCCGCTCAAAGGCGAGCGTTTCCTCAACCCCAGGAAGGAGAGAAACGATGTTGCACGGAGACATTTCCAGCAGTAACGACACCGTCGGCGTGGCGGTCGTCAACTACAAGATGCCGCGGCTGCACACCAAGAAAGAGGTCCTCGACAACGCGCGCAAGATCGGGCAGATGATCGAAGGCATGAAGATCGGTCTGCCCGGCATGGATCTCGTGATTTTCCCCGAGTACAGCACGCACGGGATCATGTACGACTCGAAAGAGATGTACGACACGGCTGCGAGCGTGCCGGGCGAGGAGACCGAAATCTTCGCCGCCGCCTGCCGCAGAGCGAACGTGTGGGGCGTATTCTCGCTGACCGGCGAGCGGCACGAGGAACACCCGAAGAAGGCGCCCTACAACACCCTGCTGCTGATGAGCAACAGGGGTGAGATCGTCCAGAAGTACCGCAAAATCATGCCCTGGGTGCCGATCGAGGGCTGGTACCCGGGTAACTGTACTTACGTCTCGGACGGCCCGAAGGGGTTGAAGATGAGCCTGATCATCTGCGACGACGGCAACTATCCGGAGATATGGCGCGACTGCGCAATGAAGGGCGCGGAGCTGATCGTGCGCTGTCAGGGCTACATGTATCCGGCCAAGGAGCAGCAGGTCATCATGGCCAAAGCGATGGCATGGGCCAACAACACGTACGTGGCGGTGGCCAACGCCGCCGGCTTCGACGGCGTGTACTCCTACTTCGGGCATTCCGCGATCATCGGTTTCGACGGCCGCACGCTCGGTGAATGCGGCGAGGAGGAATTCGGCATCCAGTACGCTGCCTTGTCGAAAGGCTTGATCCGCGACGCGCGCAAGAACATGCAATCGGAGAACCACCTGTTCAAGCTGCTGCACCGGGGGTACACGGGGAAGATCAATTCTCGAGAGGGAGCGGAGGGCGTCGCCGCGTGTCCGTACGACTTCTACAAGAAATGGATCACGGATCCGGAGGGCACGAAGAAGATGGTCGAGGCCATCACGCGTCCCAGCGTCGGCACCGAGGAATGCCCGATACCGGGAATTCCGGCCACCAAGGATGTGACGCACGCCTAATGCCTTGCGGGTGCATCCGCGAACCGAGTGACAAGCGGCGAGTGGGCTCGTTCGCCCGCCGCTTGCGCTCTGCGGAGCATGGCGATGAACGATGCGGCGCTTAGTCTGCTGGCGACCCTGCAGCAAGCGGACAGCTTCTTTCCGGGCGGGGGGATTGCGTTTTCCTGGGGTGTCGAGAGTCTCGTTGCCGATGGCGTGCTCGCGTCCGGGCGCGATCTAAGCGGATTCTTGTGTGGCCAGCTGCAACGGCGTTGGGCAGTGTTCGACCGCAGTGTACTGGTGGCAGCGTACGGCTGCGACAGAGACTTCGAGGCTCTGGCTGTTATCGACCTTCAAGTCGAGGCAATGACGCTCGCGCGTGAGCTGCGCGAGGGCTCGCGCCGCGCAGGCCGCTCGCTCATCGCAGTGCATGAACGCCTCGCCACGCCTGGCGCCGCCGAGTATCGGGCGGCGATCCGGTCCGGGTCGGCGCCCGGGCACCTGTGCGTGGTGCAAGGTCTGGTCTGGCACGGAGCAGGGATGACACTACCGCAGGCGGAGGCTGCGTCCGCCCACACCTTCTGCGTCTCGTTGCTCGGGGCGGCGCTTCGTGTGGCGGGGGCGGGGCACTTGCAAGCACAGGAGGCGTTGCTGGCTGTAAGGCGAGTGCTCTCCGAGATCCTCGATGCCCCCGCGGTGCCGATGAACGGATGCCAGGCGTTCGCACCGATGACGGAGATTGCCGCCATGCGCCACGAGGAGCAGACCTCGCGGCTGTTTGCGAACTAGGCTGAGACGACTCATGGATTCATACCCCTGCGATCGATCGCTTCAGAGGTAAGGCAATTGCTCCTCCACCCAACCGAGCTGGAAAGACTCACCATCTACACCGCCGCCGAGCTCGCCCGCAAGCGCAAAGCCAAAGGGCTTCGGCTGAATCATCCCGAAGCGACGGCGTACATCGCGGACGAGATTCTGGAGGGCGCTCGGGAAGGGCGTTCCGTCGCTGAGCTCATCGCCTTCGGCGCCACCTTGCTCAACACCGATGATGTCATGCCCGGCGTAGCTGATCTCATGCCGATGCTCCAGGTCGAGGCGACGTTTCTGGACGGCACGAAGCTGGTCACCGTGCATGAGCCGATTCGCCCCGGCCGCAAGCTGTCCGTGCGCTCGCCCACACCCGGCGAGATCATCGCTGCGGAGGGAGACATCGAGGTCAACGCTGGTCGACCGAAAGCCACTCTCAGTGCGCTGAACACGGGCGACCGGCCGATTCAGGTCGGCAGCCATTTCCATTTCTTCGAAGTCAACAAGGCGCTGGAATTCGATCGCGCGAAAAGCTTCGGCATGCACCTCGACATCCCGGCCGGCACGGCCGTGCGCTTCGAGCCCGGCGAGAACAAGGAGGTGACGCTGGTCCAGTTCGGCGGCACCGGCGAGATCTTTGGTTTGAACGGCCTGGCCAACGGCTCGACGCGAAGCGCGGCGCGCAAGGCGGAGGCGCTGAAACGGGCCAGGGAACAGGGCTACAAGGGCGCATGAGATGGCTCGCATCTCGCGCAAACACTACGCGGAACTCTATGGCCCCACGACCGGCGACGGCGTTCGCCTTGGCGACACCTCGCTCATCGCCGAGATCGAGCACGACTACGCCGTGCCCGGAGACGAATGCCTGCACGGCGGCGGCAAGACGCTGCGCGATGGGCTCGGCCTGACGCCCGGCTTCGACAGCGCGCAGGGAGCGCTCGACATGCTGGTCTGCAACGCCGTCATCCTCGACCCGGTGCTCGGTGTAGTGAAAGGGGACATCGGCATCAAGGACGGCAAGATCGTGGCCGTCGGCAAGGCCGGCAACCCGGCCACCATGGATGGCGTGCACCCGAAGCTGATCTGCGGCGCGGCGACGACGGTACGCGACGCCGAGGGACTGATTGCTACGCCCGGCGGCATCGACGTGCACGTGCACTTCGACAGCGCCCAGCTCGTGGAGCATGCCATCGCTTCCGGTTTGACGACCATGATCGGCGGTTCGTTGGGGCCCATCACCGTGGGCATCGATTGCGGCGGAGCGTGGAACGTGGGCAGGATGCTGCAAGCCTCCGAGCAATGGCCGATGAACTTCGGCTTTCTGGGCCGCGGCAACTCCAGCAAGCCGCGCTCGCTGCTCGATCAGCTGCGCGGCGGCTGCCTGGGTCTGAAGATCCACGAAGACTGGGGCGCTATGCCTGCGGTCATCGACACGTGCCTCGGAGTCGCCGACGAGCTCGATTTCCAGGTGCAGCTGCATACCGACACGCTCAACGAGTCCGGTTTCCTCGAGGACACGCTCGCCGCGATCAACGGGCGCACCATCCACATGTACCACACCGAAGGTGCAGGCGGTGGCCACGCGCCCGACATCATCGCGGTGGCGGGTCAGATGAACTGCTTGCCTT
>JACXTT010003068.1_pt1 | contig 26091 bp, 18 predicted proteins | sample 9270951 | NCBI WGS metagenome assembly JACXTT01 (sample SAMN15532306, study PRJNA645909) | rock metagenome | isolation source: weathered quartz diorite | place: Puerto Rico | collected 2017-06-21
ATCATCAGGTGCGTCGCGTCTTGCCCCACATAAGCCGTGGAGATCGCGATGTCGCCGGGCAGGCGGTACTCCAGCGTCACGTTCCATTGCTGAACGATCGCCGGCTTAATCAACGAGGGGAAAACACGCAGGCTGCCGCCCGGAGGCCCGCTGGGATTGAAATCCGGGAATCCGTCGCTGATCTTCCGGCCCAGAAAACGGGCGTCGAACTGCTCGAAGTAATCCACGAAGTACGGAGGATTCACCGGCAGCCGCCGGTTGGTCCCGGTGCTCTCCAGGTAATTCAGAATCCCGTAGGCCATGCGGAAAACGCCGCGGCCGTGCAATCGGTCCGGAGTCCAGGCCAGTCCGAATCGCGGCTGGAAGCCCTTCTTGTAGGCTTCGTAGAGGCCCCGGCTGTTGCCGTCCTTTCCGGCGAACAGTTGCTTGCCCGTGGTCAGGTCGAAGTTGGACTGCCGGTCCACAACTTCCACCAGCGGCGTGACGTACTCGTAGCGAAGTCCCAGGTTCAGCGTGATATTGTTGCGAATCCGGAAGTCGTCCTGGAAAAACGCGCCCCAGCGGACCTGCCGGTGGCCCCACGGCGACCCGCCCGCGCGCCCCAGGTTGTCCGGATAGCCCAGCAAAAAGTCCGCCACGCCCGAGCCGGTGTTGTTGACGCCGATCTGCTGCGTGTAGGAGCCGTTGAAATCGAACGCTCCATACACGCCCCGCGAGCCCACGTAGCGGTTCTGCTGGTAGCGCAGCAGTTCGAAGCCGGTCTTCATGATGTGGCGGCCGCGCGTGAGAGTGACGTTGTCCTCGTACTGAAACGTGTTGGACGTAGCCTGGCTCTGCCCGCCGCCGTTGCCGATCGCCGTCGCGTCCGTGAAAGTGATTTGCGAGATCCCTGGCCCCACTTTGTTGATGTTCGGGATGCCGATCTTCTCGGCGAAGTTGCCGATGTTGCCCGTATCGGAAACCAGTGTGGTTTCGCGGAAGCGGTTGAATCCCACGCGCGCTTCGTTCAGCAGGTGCGGGTTGATGATGCGCGTCCAGGTGATTCCGCCGCCCCGTGTCGGGATAATGTCCGGCGTCTGCGGATTCACGCGCATGGCGTCGATGGGCGTGGTGTCCCGCTGCGCCATGGAGAACCGCCCGGAGAGCGAATCGTTCGCCGTCACTTTGTAGTCGATCTTGGCGTCGCCCTGATTGTCGGTGACCCCCTGCCGCCCGGCGCCGTTCCAGTTGGCGGAGTTTTGGGGCAGCAGCGGCAGTGGGTAGATATCCGGATAGGAGAACAGGTTCCGCGCCACCGGGTTGATCAGCGACTGCGGAATCTGGTTCCCGGCGAAAGGCTCCCTCACATAGGACACTTGCCCGTTCGCGCCCGTAACGGTGGTTTGCGTAAACGGATTGTAGAGCTGCCGCGGCAGGCTGGTGAAATCGCCGCGGCGCCACGCCTCCGGGATCACCGTGCGCACCGTCGACGTCAGCCCTTTGCCGCGCTGCCACCCCTGGTAGTCTACGAAGTAAAACAATTTGTTCTTCTTGATCGGCCCGCCCAGCGTCCCGCCGAAAATGTTCTGGCTGAAGTGCGGCCGCGGCTGTTTGGTCGCGTTGCCGAACCACGTGTTCGAGTCCAGCTTGTCGTTCCGCAGAAAGTCGAACGCCGATCCGTGGATGCTATTGGTCCCGGATTTCAGGCTGGTGTTCACGATCCCGCCCATGGAGTTTCCGTACTCGGCAGGCGGATTGCTCGTGATCAGCTTGAACTCCTGGATCGCGTCGACGTTCGGCGAATAGGCGATCAGGTTGTCCTGCGATTCGTTCGCGTCCAGGCCGTCCAGGCGGAAATTGTTCGCCTGCGCGCGATTTCCGTTCACCAGCGGACGGCTACCCGAGTAATTGCGGCTGCCGTCGGTGAACGCGGAGATGTCATAGGTCACCACGCCCGGCGCCAGCAGCGTCAACTGCGCGAAGTTGCGCCCGTTCAGCGGCAGGTTCACCGTCGTCGTGCCGGTGACGAAGCCGCCCAGTTGCGTCGTCTCGGTCTGCAACAGGGGGGCGACCCCGGTGACGGAGACAGTGTCCGACACCGCGCCGACCTCCAGCGTCAGATCCACGCGCGCCACCTGGTTCACTTCCAGCGTGATGATGTTGGTGACCAGCCGCTTGAACCCCGACGCTTCCACGCTCAGCGTGTACGGACCCGGCGGCAACGCGGCCAGGTTGTAAATGCCCGCCTCGTTCGACCGCGTCGTCCAGTCGCGCCCCGACTCCGTGTGATGCGCCGCGATCGTCGATCCGGGAACCACCGCGCCCGTGGCGTCCCGCAGCGTCCCAGTGATGCTCGCGCTCGTCCCCTGCCCGCTAAGCCGCGCTCCAGACGAAACCAGGAACACGGCAAGAATCATCCAACCAGGGCCCCGTCCAAAAGACATAACAGCCTCCTTGAGGATCGATCCGGCGCACACGCGGCGCCTCTCAAGCGACGTGGATTAGTCTTCGATTATAGCCCCCTCGCTGGCGCAGGCGTTCTCGCCTGCGTGAGGCGGCATCACACATCCAGCACCCCCCTTCAGCTACAATCCGAAAAAGCGATCCTACCATGCCACCTTGCACCCGACGCCGTCTGCTCCACTCCCTGATTCCCGCCGCAAGCGCGGCGCAACTCGCCCTCTCCGCCCAGGTCTCGTCGAAATCCGCGCCCGGCAAACTCGCCATGCCCGGCCTGTTCCGCGGACGCGTCGTCGAAGTCCATCACCCCGGCTCCATTGTCTCCGGAAAGTATCAGGCGGACCCCGTCCGAAGCATGATGCAGCGCGGCATGTCCGAGCTCACCGGCGCCGGCGGCTGGCCCGACGCCTGGCGCCTCTTCGTGCAGCCCGGCGACGTCGTGGGCATCAAGCTCAATCCGGTCGGCGCGCCCAACATCATGTCCGCGCCAGAAGTCCTGCACCCGATCCTCAACGGCCTGAACGCCGCCGGCATTCCGAATAACGACATCGTCGTCTACGACCGCTATCGCGATCAGTTCGTCAAAGCCGGATTCCCCGGCTGGCTGCCTGACGGCGTCCGCTGGACCAGCGCCGCCAAGGATTTCGAGCTGGTGCAGCAGGCCATCGAAGGCTACGACCCCGATCACTACATGGACATGGCCGTCACCCTGCCCGGATACGACGCCTCGAATCTCACCGCGCGCCGTTCCTACGCCGCCCGATTCATAACACGCGACGTGAACAAGCTGATCAACGTCTGCGTGCTGAAGGATCACGGCTCCGCCGGCGTCACGCTGTCGTTGAAGAACCTCTCTCACGGCCTGGTGAACAACGTCAACCGCAGCCACTCCACCAAGACGCTGAACGTCTGCGGAGCTTTCATTCCTTCCGTCGTGTCGATGCCGGTGATCCGCAACAAGGCGGTCCTGCACATCCTCGACGCCGTTCAAGGCCAATACCAGGGCGGCCCCGGCCCGCGCCCGCAGTTCATCTGGGAGCACAAGACGATGTATTTCGCCACCGACCCCGTCGCGCTCGACCGCGTCGGCTGGCGCGTCCTCGACGCCAAGCGCGTCGCAGCCGGACTCAAGCCCATCGCCGAGGCCGATCCCGATCAGTACATCCCCAGGCGCATCCGGCAGCCGGAACACATCGAGATCGCCGGCGCAATGGGTCTCGGCGAATGGGACTGGGACAAGATCGACTTGCGTAAAATCTCGCTCGCTTGACGCCAACCTCGAGCGATGACCTTCCGCCGGCGCTTCATTTCCCGCTATCTCGCCTGGTTTGGGGCTGCCGCGGCGACGCCCTCTCCTGCCATGCAGTCCCCCGCGCCCGGAAATCCACGCTGTCCACTGGCGGCTTAAGCCAGTTGTTCCTGCCACGGCCCGGACGCAGGCGTCGCACTTCGAGCTGGAATCCCACCGGCCAAAACGCCGACCGCGTCATGATCGCCCCCGGCGCCGCCGCCCCCCTGGCCGATCTCAAAGGAGCGGGCTGTGTCCGCCACATCTGGCTGACCGTGCGCTCCGACGAGCCCGACTACCTGCGCCGCATCGTCCTGCGCGCCTCCTGGGACGGAGAATCGTCGCCCAGCATCGAATCCCCCGTCGGTGATTTCTTCGGCGTCGGCCACGGGCGCGTGTCGCACTACTGGTCGCTCCCGATGAACATGGTGACCGGAGGCTCCGTGCAAGCCTCGTCGCGCGCCGCCATGAACTGCTTCTTCCCCATGCCGTTCGCCCGGGCCGCGCGCCTGACCATCGAAAACCAGGGCAAGCAACCCGTCGGCATTTACTACTACGTGGACTACGAAGAGTATGACCGCCTTCCGCAGGACGCCTTCCGCTTCCACGCCCAGTGGCGGCGCGCGAATCCCGCCAGGCCCAGCCTCGAGATCGCGGATCGCACTTACACTAGCGCGCGGGTCTCGGCGATTCCAAACTTGAACGGCGAAGGCAATTACGTCGTGCTGGATGCCAGGGGTCGCGGCCAATACGTGGGCTGCACTCTGTCTATCGATCACATCAACCCCATCCCCGATTTTTCCTGGTTTGGCGAAGGCGACGACATGATCTTCATCGACGGAGAGGCCGCACCGTCGCTGCGCGGCACCGGCACGGAGGATTACTTCTGCGCCGCGTTCGGCTATCCCGCCGGCCAGAATTCCATGCCCTATCACGGCATCTCACTGGCCGGCCCCACCGAAGGCCCTGAAGCCTACTCCGGAAAATGGAGCATGTACCGCTTTCACGTCGAGGACCCGATCCAGTTCACGAAATCGATCCGCTTCACCATCGAGCACGGCCACGCCAGCGTGCACGCCGACGATTACAGCTCGGTGGCTTACTGGTATCAGACCGAACCGCACGCCGCCTTCCCCGAATTTCTGCCAGTAGACAAGCGGCTCCCCATCCCCGACCGCGACAGCCTGCGGCAATTCTGGAAGACGCGGTAAAAAACCCTTACTCACCCGGCCGTCAGGTCCGCCGTTCCAGCGGAGCCGCCCGTAGCGCTTCCAAAATCTGGCACGCCGCGTCGACGATGACCGTGCCCGGCCCAAACACGCCCGCCGCCCCCGCGTCGTACAGAAACGCGTGGTCCTTCGGCGGGATCACTCCGCCGACGATCACCATGATGTCGTCGCGGCCCAGCCGCCGCAGCTCGGCGATCAGCTCCGGCACCAGCGTCTTGTGCCCTCCGGCCAGCGTCGACACCCCCAGCACGTGGACGTCGTTCTCCACCGCGTGCCGCGCCACCTCCTTCGGTGTCTGGAACAAGGGCCCGATGTCCACATCGAACCCCAGATCGGCAAACGCCGTTGCGATCACTTTCGCCCCGCGGTCGTGCCCGTCTTGCCCCATCTTCGCCACCAGGATGCGCGGACGCCTGCCCTCCTCGCGCGCGAACCGGTCGCCCAGTTGCCGCGTCGCCAGGTACTTCTCGTTGTCCTTGTTCTCCGCCGAGTACACGCCCGAAATCGAGCGGATCACTGCCTGGTACCGGCCCCAAACGCTCTCCAACGCCGACGAGATCTCGCCCAGCGTGGCCCGTTTGCGCGCCGCGTCCACCGCCAGGTCCAGCAGATTGCCTTCTCCCGTCCGGGCGCATTCCACCAGCGCGTCCAGAGCATTCCGAACTTCAACTCCATTCCGAGTCCGCTTCAGCTCCTCCAGCCGCCGGATCTGCGTCGCCCGCACCGCCGCATTGTCTACTTCCAGGTATTCGATCTCCGGCGCATCGTCAACCGTGTACGCGTTCAGCCCGACGATCACGTCCTTGCCGGAATCGATCCGGGCCTGCCGCCGCGCCGCCGCCTCCTCGATGCGCATCTTCGGCAGCCCGGTTTCGATGGCCTTCGCCATGCCCCCCAGTTCCTCCACTTCCTCGATCAGCTCCCACGCCCGGTCCATCAGCTCCAGCGTCTTCCGCTCCAAGTGCCCTGACCCGCCCCACGGGTCCACCACGCGGCAGATGCCCGTATCCTCTTGCAGGAAGATTTGAGTGTTCCGCGCGATCGCCGCCGAAAAGTCCGTCGGCAGCGCGATCGCCTCGTCGAGCGCATTGGTGTGCAGTGACTGCGTTCCGCCCATCGCCGCCGCCAGCGCCTCAAAGTATGTCCGCGCGACGTTGTTGAACGGATCCTGCGCCGTCAGGCTCCATCCCGAGGTTTGGCAGTGAGCGCGTAGCGCCATCGACTTCGGGTTCTTCGGCTGGTACCGCCGCACGATCCGGGCCCACAGCACGCGCGCCGCGCGCAACTTCGCGATCTCCGCGAAGTGGTCCATGCCGATGTCCCAGAAAAAGGAGATGCGTGGCGCGAACGCGTCGATGTCGAGGCTGGCTTTCAGCCCCGTGCGCAGGTACTCCCAGCCGTCGGCCAGCGTATAGGCCAGCTCCAGCTCCGCCGTCGCGCCGGCTTCCTGCATGTGGTACCCGCTCACGCTGATGCTGTTGAACTTCGGCATCCGCGCCGCGCAGTAGCGGAAGATGTCGCACACGATGCGCATCGACGCGTCCGGCGGATAGATGTACGTGTTGCGGACCATGAACTCTTTGAGAATGTCGTTCTGGATGGTTCCGCTCAATTGCTCCGGCCGCACGCCCTGCTCCTCGGCGGCGACGATGTAGAAGGCCATGGTCGGCAGCACCGCGCCGTTCATCGTCATCGACACCGACATGCGGTCCAGCGGGATCTGGTCGAACAGCATCTTCATGTCCAGCACCGAGTCGATCGCCACGCCAGCCTTGCCTACGTCGCCCGAGACGCGCTCGTGGTCCGAGTCGTAGCCGCGGTGCGTCGCCAGGTCGAAGGCCACTGATAGTCCAGTCTGCCCGCCCGCAAGGTTGCGCCGGTAGAAGGCGTTCGACTCTTCCGCGGTCGAGAACCCCGCGTACTGCCGGATGGTCCACGGCTGCATCGTGTACATCGACGCGTACGGCCCGCGCAGGAACGGAGGCAAGCCCGCCGCGTACCCGTCGAGCGCTGTCGGCGTTCGCGGCGTCTGTTCCTGAACGCCGGCAATCTGAAGCGTCAACCATTCCACATAAAACGACCCCGCGCCCGGATCCACCAGCCCATCGAGCCCGGCTTCTTTCCTCAGAAGCAGTTGCGTGTTGCGAGCCAGGCGCCTCCCGGAATCGGTGTCTTCGGACGGTTCCACCGTGACCGAATCGCACCCGCCGAGCGCCGCCGACATGGCCTCTGTAGGCCTTCTCGCCAGGGCATGAAGATACATCGGAGCCGCGACGCCGTACGAGTCGAGGATCCGCTTCCACAGCACGCGCGCCGCCCGAAACCGGGCGATCTCGAAGAAGTAGTCCGGCCCCGCCTCGAATTCGAACCAGAGGGCCGGGGCCGCCTCCGGCGCAGCCGCCAGATACCGCTCACCGGCCGCGATAGCGCGATGCAGGTCGCCTTCGCGGAGCCCCAACACCCGAAGCCCCGGCGTGACCTCGCGATTCCGCCGCAGGATCGCCGCCACGTCATCGGCCGGCGAGTAGTCAATGTTGCCAGTCAAACCGGCCGGTGCGATGCGCCACAGCGACTCCAGCACATCCCTCGCCCGCGCCCCCGCGCGGAAGTGAACCGGGACCTGCAAGCCATCGATCAGCTCACGCAATGCGCCTGCATCCGCCGTATCGAGCGCGTAGCCGATCTCGTCCGCGCCGCCGGCGAGCGCCGCGTCTGCCCGCTTCCGTGCCTCCGCAGGATCGCGCACCACGATCTCCTCGCGGATCGCCCACCGCGCCGGCATATCCGGAGGAGCCGCCGTGTACGGTGCGTTCTCCGCCCGGTAGAACGGCTTTCCCGTGATCCCGCCGGCGGTCCAGAGCAGCTTGTCCCAGGACGCGCCGCGCAGGTCCTTCCGGATCTGCTCCTCCCACTCGGCCGTCGGGACCGGCGGGAATTCGTCCTGAATCGGCGTGATCATTCCACCACTTCGATCATTCCTGCACCACTTCGATCAGGAACCCGAACGGAGCGTCCTCCCTCGACTTCGGATGCACGAAGAACACCGTGGTGCCTCGGGAGCCTTTGCGCGGAGCCGGATCGATCATCCTGAATCCATTCTCCTGCATGTGGCGGTATGCGGCGGCCGCGTCGCGGACACGGAAGGCCACGTGAGCCAGGCCCCCCTTGCCGCCGTTGCGGTCGATCAGCTTCTGCACAGGCGAGTCCGCGCTCAGCGGCTCCAGAAGCTGGATCAGGTTCGGGCCGGCGCCGATGCGCAGCAGCACCTCGCGCACCTGGTCCGTCCCGCCCATCTCCTCCCGGTGCACCTCGCGGAACCCGAGCAGCAAGTAGGCGCGGACCTGCTGTTCTAACTCCCCGGCCCGCACCGCGATCGCGACATGGTCCACGAACAGGAAACCGGGGAGCAGGCTCGGATCGTCCATCGGGCCCGGCTATTTCGGTTTGAAGTAGAGGACGATATAGGCGCCGCCGGCTGCCATCAGAAACCCCAGATACAGCATCGGGCTGGGGGACTCCTTCGGCGGATGGAGCATCATCGAGACAATGACGTTGACAATCGGCGCGCCGGCGAAGACTAGCGGCATCACGTAGGTAGGCAGCCCTCCCGACTTGAAGGCCAGGATGATGAACACCGCGCCGACCGCTCCCAGCGCCCCGGCCAGCGTCGCCCACGTCGCGCCGCCTTTGTTGAATCCGCCCAAGCCGCCCTGCGACGACAGCATGGCGACCGGCGCCAGCACCCCGATCAGGAAGTACGCCATCCCCACGCACAGCAGCGCGCGCAGCGGATTGGCCAGCAGCACCTGCCCGCGATGGAGCATGGCCCCGTACACCCCCCAGGACAGAGCCGCCCCGATCGCGAATATGACCCACGTCATCGAATGTTTCCTCACAGTCGTCATAGATTTCCCTGCCGCCTCAAACCGTACAACGGTTGTTCATTATCCGCCGTGGGGCGGAGAGCCTGCAACCTCGGACGTCGAAGTGCAGGTTGTAAGGCGAACATCGTGAAGTCCCGCCTTGCGGCCCAGTTGCGTCGCCTCACCCCACGATCTTCCGCGCAACGTTCCCCGCCACGTCGGTCAGCCGGAAATTCCGCCCGCCATAGAAGTACGTCAGCTTCTCGTGGTTCAGCCCAAGCAGATGCAGGATCGTGGCGTGGAGGTCGTGGATGTGCATGCGATCCTCCACTGCATAGTAGCCGTAATCGTCGGTCGCGCCGTAGACCGTGCCGCCCTTGACGCCGCCGCCTGCCATCCACATGGAGTAGCCGTACGGGTTGTGGTCGCGCCCGTCGCCGGCCTGTGCCACCGGCGTCCGGCCGAACTCGCCGCCCCAAACCACCAGCGTATCCCGCAGCAGCCCTCGCGACTTGAGATCCTTCAGCAAGCCGGCGACGGGCACGTCCACCATTCGGGCCGTCCGCGTGTGCAGGCGGATCAGCTCATTGTGCGCGTCCCAACCAACCTCGTTGCCCTTGCGGTAAGTGTGGGAGCACTGGAGGAAGCGGACGCCCCGCTCTGCCAGCCGCCGCGCAATCAGACACTGCCATCCGAAATCCCGCGTGATCTCCTCGTCCAGGCCATAGAGCTTCCGCGTGGCCTCCGTCTCCGCTCCAATGTCGAACGCCTGCGGAGCTTCGCTCTGCATCCGGAAGGCCAGCTCAAAGGCCTGAATCCGCCCTTCGAGCTGCGGATCGAAGCGCCAGCGCTCGGCGTTCTGGCGGTTCACCTTCTGGAGCATGTCGAGCTCGTACCGCTGCTGCTCCGGCGTGAGGCCGCGGTTCTTGAGGTACTCGATGGGCTCAGTGAGGTCGTCGACGTTCAGGCCGCCGTGGCCGATGGCCGTGCCCTGGTGCGCCGCCGGAAGGAAGCCGGAGCTCCAGTTCTTGGCGCCTCCGTGCGAGAGCGGCGGCTTGAGCGTGATGAAGCCGGGCAGGTTCTGATTCTCGGTGCCCAGCCCATAGGACACCCACGAGCCCATGCTGGGCCGGGTGAAGGTGTTCGACCCGGTGTGCAGTTGCAGCAGCGCTCCGCCGTGGGCCACGCTGTCGCCCACCATTGAGCGGATGACGCAGATGTCGTCGATGCAGCCGGCGACGTTGGGGAACAGCTCGCTCACTTCGATGCCGCTCTGGCCGTGCCGCCGGAACTGCCAGGGAGACTTCAGCAGGTTCCCGATCTGGCCTTCGGCGAAGGTCAACGGGCGATTGAAGGGAAGCGGCTTGCCGTGGTCCCGGTCGAGCAGCGGCTTGGGATCGAACGTGTCGAGATGCGACGGCCCGCCATGCATGAACAAAAAGATCACTCGCTTGGCGCGGGCGGGGAAATGCGGCTGTTTCGGTGCCGTCGGATTGGCGGACTCGGCCGCCTCGCAAAGCGCCCGGAAGCCGAGCAGGCCGAAGCCGCAGGCGGCGCGGCTCAAAAGGTGTCGTCGCGATGACATGGGCAGGCTCAGTTCACCAGGCTCAGTTGACATAAATGAAGTCGTTCGAGGCCAGCAGTAGCTTGCAGTAGCTCTGCCACGCCGCATCTTTGGCTCCCGGGTATCCGCGCAGGTATTCGAGAGCCGCGCGGACTTCCTCGGGCGACGCTTGCCGGCCCAGCGAGGCCAGGCTGGCCCGTTCGACGCGTGCGGAGTCGGAAGCTTGCGAGTCGCCCAGAAGCTGCTTCGCCATCCCCGCCGCGCGATCGGCGACGAACCCGCTGTTCATCATGAACAGCGCCTGCGGAGCGACGTTGGTCTGGGCACGGCCTTCCCCGGTAGTCGTGGCGTCGCCGAAATCGAAAAGGTTGAGTAAGGAGGGCAGGTTCGACCGGCGCACCGGCAAGTACACGGTACGGCGCTTGCTCTCATCCGGACTCAGGCTCTTGCGGTCGTCACTGAACTCCTTGTCGGTGCCTTCTCCCTGCTGGATGCTTCCGCCCATGGTGTAGTCGAGCGTCTTGTCCAGGAAAAGCAGCGAGTCGCGGATCTCCTCCACGTCCAGGCGCCGCCGCTGGAAGTGCGACCACAAGCGGTTGGCCGGATCTTCTTCCCACTGTTTAGGCGTAATCTGTGTGCTCATCTGATACGCGCTCGACAGCATCAGCAGCCGGTGCATGCCTTTGATCGACCAGCCCGAATCGACGAAGCGCCGGGCGAGATAGTCCAGCAGCTCGGAATGAGTCGGCGGCTCGCCCATCACGCCGAAGTTGCTGGGAGTGCGTACCAGCCCCTCGCCGAAATGCCACTGCCAGATCCGGTTGACCATGACGCGCGCGGTGAGAGGATGGTTCGCATCGGCGATCCAGCGCGCTAGCTCTCTGCGACCGCTGCCTTCGCTGATCGCAGGCTGGCGTCCGCCGGTCAGGATCAGGGGGAAGCCCTTCTGAACCTCGTCGCCCCTGCTCTCGGGATTGCCGCGAATGAAGACGCGCTGGGTGACGATGCTGCCCTCGGCCGCGGCGCAAGCCAGCGGCGGCTGAGGCGGGGAGGTCTTGGTGAGCTCGTCCAGCTCCGCGCGTAGCTCGGTCAGGCGGCGCTTCGATTCCGGAGTGAAGGCTTGCTCGCGCTCTTTCTCCGGCAGCGTGAGCGGACCCTTGTCGAGATAGATGTCGTAGAAGAAGCGATCGGTGCCGGCCAGAAACTTCGGCTTTTCAGCGTTGGCGCCGCCTCGCTTCCAAGCCGCAAGCTTGCCCTGCCACTCTGCCCACGTAGTTTCAAACTGCGCCTGATACTCACGCGCGACGCGAGCCAGATCGCCGGGTGCGGCCTGGTAGAGACGCTCAAGGTGCGGGCGGCGTTCCTGGGTGGGCTTCAAGTAGTCGGCCCACCGCGCGGCGGCTGCGGCATCGAGTCCGTCGGTCTTCCCGTGAGTCCAGGCGGCGAAGATGTAGTCGCCCAGGCGCGGCATCATCGCCGCCGCGTAGCGCGTCTTTTCGTCCGCGAGCACCTCGTTGATCTCTTCTTTCTTCGCCTGGATCTTCTTCTGGTGCGCCTTGTACCGCTCCGCGACCTCCTTCGGCACTAGCGGCGCGAAGTACAGCTCGGAGACCGTCCCCTCGATCTTGCTCAACTGTTTCGTGCTGGCAAAGATGGACGCCAGCGAGTAGTAGTCTTTTGTGCTGATCGGGTCGAACTTGTGATCGTGGCAGCGGGCGCAGGCCAGCGTCAGGCCCAGAAACGCCCGGCCCGTGACGTCGATCTGCTCATCGATCATGTCGTAGAGCATCTTCACCTTGTCCTGCTCGGCGATGAGCTTTGGGCCCAACGCGAGAAACCCGGTGGCGGTGATACCGCGAACGTTCACCTCGCCCGGCTTCTCGGCCGGCAGCAGATCGCCGGCGATCTGCTCGGTCACGAACCGGTCGTACGGCACGTCGCGATTGAAGGAGTCGATCACGTAATCCCGGTAGCGCCAGGCGTGCGGATAGCGGTGGTCCTCGTCGGCGCCCGTGGAGTCCGCGTAGCGCGCGACGTCGAGCCAGTGACGGCCCCAGCGCTCGCCGTAGCGCGGGGAACTCAGGAGGCGATCCACTACGCGGGCGAACGCGTCCGGAGCGCGGTCGTCCAGGAACTCACGAATTTCGGCTTCGGTTGGCGGCAGGCCCGTGACGTCGAAGGTCGCGCGCCGCAGGAGCGTCAGCTTGTCCGCGGGCCCGGCGGGCGGCAAGCCGCTCTCTTCGAGCTTCGCCAGGATGAAGCGATCGACGTCATTGCGAACCCAGGCTTGGTTGCGGACGCTCGGAGGAGCCGGATTGCGAGGAGGCTGGAAGGACCACGGGATCACTCTGCGGGCGGGCTTGCCTGCCTGAGTTGTGGCGGTATCGGAGGCCGGCCAGGGCGCGCCCATGCTTATCCACTCCCGCAGCGCCGCAAACTGGTCGTCCTTGAGTTTGCCGCTCGGGGGCATCTTGATCCGGCTTTGATAGCCCACCACTTCCCAAAGCCGGCTGCCCTCCAGATCTCCCTTGACTACAACCGGCCCCCGATCCGAGCCCTTCGCGAAACCGGCGGCGCTCGACAGGTCCAGCCCAGCCATCGGCTTCGTCGGGCCATGGCACTGCTGGCACTTCTCAGCCAGCAGCGGTCGGATCTTGGTCTCGAAGAACTTCTCGCCGTCGCTGGCCGCGGATGCAACACAGACAGATGCACTGAGCCCCAGCGCGACGAGATGAGCGAGCCGCATAGAGATATTATTCAACAGATTGTCCGACATACCTTCTCTCGCCGGCATTTCTTAGAGCGGTATCCAGACCAGTCGGCCGATCCATTCTTCAGCTTCGCTGGCGCTCTAAATGAGCACCAGCTCTTCTATCGCAGTCGAGATAGGGATCGCCTCACGGAGCAGGATGACTCCAGGACTCTGAGTGCCGTCCGAGTAGCGAGCGAAATGCACCGGCATCGTGCGCCGGTCCTGACTCACGAGTACGCGTCCGGAGCCCGCGGCGATCCGCAGGACCTCAATGTCGCTCAATCCCGTTAGCCCCGCGTCGGCCGCCGTCCGAATGTCAATCTCCGGTGCAGTTCGCCGCATTCCCCGGAGGACGCGCCCATCGAGATCGGCGTCAGCCTGGAATCTGACTCGCATTGCGCGCCCGCTGCAGCTTCGCAATCAATTCAGCGTTCGCTTGTCTCGATTGGTTGTATTGCGACTCCGCGGCTCGCTGTCCTTCTACAAGGTAGGCATCGATTTCTCGCTGGTTTACGAGATAAAACGCTAGAGCACCGTGGACCTGCTCCAGATTCAGTGCGGGATAGCATTCGACCATGCTCTCCGCGGACATTCCCTCGCGAAAGAGGTACACCAGCGAATCCAGCGAGACTCTCGTTTCTCCAACTCGATACACCCCATCCACGTACTTCACGTATTCTCTCGGCATATCTTGCCCACTAGACCGATAGTCTCATATGGCGAAGCTTACCTACAAGAGCTTTGCTCGTTCGCGGTTTGGTATCCAGGGATATCGGATACCGCAACATTGGTATCCAGCGCTTCACACCCGCGGTTCATTCCTAAGGGTAGGCATCAATTTCTGCTTGGTTCGCGAGATAAAACAGGAGGCACCGTGGATCTGCGCCAGATTCAGTGAAGGATAGCGTTCGACCATGCTCTCCGTCGACATCCCTTCGGGGAAGAAGACGTATTCTTTTGGCATGCCTTGCCCGCTAGACCGATAGTCTCAGCGACGCATCCGGAAAGCAAATCTCCGAACCGCGATATAATCGCGGATTCCCTATGCCCGAACAGCCCGCTCAACGACTCACTCCGGTCCAGTGGACCATCTGCGCTGTGGCCGCGCTCGGTTTTGCCTTCGACATCTATGCGCTGCTAGTGCTGCCGTTGATCGTCCGGCCCGCGCTGATGGAGCTGGCGCAGCTCAAGCCGGGCACGCCGGCGTTCAACGACTGGGTCGGGCTCCTGTTCTACGTTCCGGCGCTGGCGGGCGGCGTCTTCGGACTGCTGGGCGGGTATCTCACGGACCTCTTCGGACGGCGTCGCATCCTGGTGTGGAGCATCCTGATTTACGCGTTCGCGGCGGCCCTTTCGGGCCTTGCCACGTCGCTGCCGATGCTGTTGTTCCTCCGCTGCTGCACGTTTGTCGGAGTCAGTGTAGAGTTCGTCGCGGCAGTCGCCTGGCTGGCCGAGCTGTTCCCGAATCCCAAGCAGCGCGAGGCCGTGATCGGCTACACCCAGGCATTTTCGTCGCTGGGCGGCATCATGGTGACCGGCACGTACTATCTCTCGGTAACCTACGCCAAGTCGCTGCCCGAACTGATGGGCGGGCACGAGGCGTGGCGCTACACACTGCTATCGGGCGTGATTCCGGCGATCCCGCTCATCATCATCCGGCCGTTCCTGCCGGAGTCGACCGACTGGCAGCAGAAGAAAGCCAGCGGCACGCTGCGCCGCCCCAGCATCGCCGAGCTCTTCCGCCCGCAGTTCTCCCGTACCACCTGGATCACGGCGCTGATGTTCGCATGCAGCTACGGGGCGGCGTTCGGCGCCATCCAGCATTTGCCGCGCATCGTGCCGGGCCTGGCCGAAGTGGCCCAGCTCCCCCGTCCGGCGCAGGAGCAGATCGTCTCCAGCGTGCAGGCCTGGCAGGAAGTCGGCGGGCTGGTGGGCAGAGTCGTGCTGGCGTTTCTTGCCATCCGTATCGTGCAGCGCCGGAAGCTGCTGAGAATCTTCCAGGTGCCTGGACTGCTGATTGTGCCGCTTGTCTTCTTCTATCCGGCCATCCACGATCTGCAGATGCTGAAGTACGGCGTGTTCCTGGCGGGATTGCTGACCGTCGCCCAATTCAGCTTCTGGGGCAACTACCTGCCGCTGGTCTACCCGACGCACTTGCGGGGCACCGGCGAAAGCTTCGCGGCCAACGTCGGCGGACGCATGCTGGGCACGTCGATGGCGCTGGTGACCACGCAACTCGCGAACATCACGCCAGGCACCACGCCGTCCATGAAGCTCGCATACGCCGCAGCGATCGTCGCCCTGGGCGTGTACCTGGTGGGATTTCTGGCGAGCTTCAGGCTGCCCGAACCCGGCCAGCACATGATGGAGGAGTAACTTCCCCCATGACCGCCAAGGGCGCCAGTGTTCTGCTCGCCATCTGCCTGCTGCTGTTTCTCCACCAGGATTTCTGGAACTGGAGAACCGCTTATCCCATGGTCTTCGGATTCCTTCCCATCGGCCTGGCTTACCACGCCTTCTTTTCCCTGGTGACTGCCGGACTCTGCGCGCTGCTCGTCCGGCACCTCTGGCCGGAACACCTGGAACATGACCCCGGCGAGTCGGAGCGCCGCCGTTGATTCCCGCCATCCTGGTCTTCCTCTATCTGTGCGGGGTGCTCTACATCGGCATCTTCGCCTTCCGGCGCTCGCATGGCAAAACAGCCGAGGACTTCTTTGTCGCCGGCCGTTCGCTGGGGCCGTACGTGTTTCTGCTGTCGCTGTTCGGCACCCACATGACGGCGTTCGCCATTCTCGGCTCGTCCGGGTTCTCGTTCCACAATGGCATCGTGACCTACGGGCTGATGGCTTCCTCGTCGGGCCTGGTGGTACCCCTGTTGCTGCTGTTCTGCGGCACGCGGATCTGGGCGCTGGGGAAGCGGCACGGGTTTCTCACGCCGGTCCAGATGTTTCGCGACCGCTGGGAGTGCGGGCATATCGGCACGGTCATCTTCATCGCGCAGGCGGCACTGCTGGTGCCGTACATCATCATCGGAGTGATGGGCGGAGGCACCACGCTGAACGTCATAAGCGGCGGGCTGGTGCCGTACTGGTTGGGCGGCGCGGTGGTGGCGTCGGTGGTGATGAGCTACGTGTTCTTCGGCGGAATGCGCGGGACGGCCTGGGTAAACACGTTTCAGACCGCCCTGTTCTTGTGCTTCGGACTGGCCGCGGTGTTCGTGATCGGCGCCGGCATGGGCGGGTTCGGGCAAGCCATGCAAGCCCTGGCGTCGTCGCCGGCCACGTCCCCACTGGTGACGCGGGAGCGCGTGTCGCCGCAGTTCTTCTTCAGCTATATGTTCATTCCGCTGTCGGCGATCGCCTTTCCCCACATCAGCATCTTCTGCCTAACGGCGCGTAAGATGGCGCAGTTCAAGCGGACTATCGTGTTCTACCCGCTGTGCATTCTGATGATCTGGCTGCCGTGTGTGTTCCTTGGTGTTGCCGCCAATCGCGTCACCGGCGCGCCGCAAATTGCGGCCAAGCAGGAGGCGCGGCGAACGTTGGCTGTGGAGGGCGCGAAGCTGACGCCGGAGGAGCGGGACAAGCTTCGGGCGAAGATGCAGAGCGACGACGTACTGCTTCTGCTGCTGGGCCGCTTTGCGCCGTCGTGGCTGGCCGGGCTGCTGGGCGCGGGGATCATGGCCGCCGTAATGGCGTCCGATTCGCAGATTCTGGCGCTGTCGACTATGTTCACGGAAGACGTGTTCACTTTCTACGGAGGCAAATCGCGCTTCGGGGAGACCGTGCAAGTGGCGACCGGGAGAATCTTCGTCATTGGCGTGACAGTCTTTGCCTACGTGGTGGCGCTGCGGGCTCCGCAGGCGATTTTCGACCTGGCCGTGCAGTTCGCTTTCTCGGGGTATGCCGCGCTGTCGCCCCTGGTTTTCGCGGCGTTGTTCTGGAAGAACAGCACCAAATGGGGAGCGCTGGCGGCGGTGCTTTGGGTGGCGGGTTCGGTCGTGGCGGTGGCGTTCTTTCAGTCCGCGATCCCTGCGCCACCTCCCGGACCTCCTCGGGTGGTGTGGTCGGCGGGAGGGTTCGACGTGCTGGCGCGGACACCCGGCGGGACGGCGATCTTCGGCTTCGCGCCTGTGGTGCCGATGACGCTGATTTCGGCGCTGCTGATGATGGCGGTTTCAGCGGTGACGCCGAAGCCGTCGGCGGAGACGGTGCGGCGGTACAAACTGTAGGCGGGCCTAACGATGGACGAGCCGTTGGCTCCGTCGTAGTGTTGGTCGGTACGCTCATGCCCCGGACCTCGCGGGTCGTTTGGGTGCCAGGTGGGTTCGATGTGCCGGCACAGAGTTTGCCGAACCAAGTCCAGGTCGGCTAAAAAGGATCTTGTAATGACTACAGCCGGCCCAACCGTATTACTGTTTTCCTATGGAACACTACAAAACAAGAGCGTGCAGATTGCCAACTTCGGTCGTGAGTTGACGGGTCGCGAGGATGCGTTGCCCGGGTACGCCCGGCGGCTGGTCGCTGTCACTGATCCAAAAATCGTAGCGTTGACGGGTGAATCGCATCTCGCCTACGTGGAGCCGAGTTCCAATCCGGAAGATGAAGTCCCCGGAATCGCCTTCGAAATTACAGAGCGAGAACTGGCTGCCGCCGACAAATACGAGGCGGGCGCTGAATATCGCAGGATCTCTGTGACGCTCAAGTCGGGCGGCCAGGCGTGGGTCTACGTCGGGGCCTGAACGATCACGACGCAGAAACGGTCTGGACCGCTTCGGTGCGGTAGCGCTCGATCTCCGCGACCTCGTCCGGAGTGAGCCGCCATTCCGCGGCGCCGATGACGCCGTCCACCTGCCCGGCCGACCGCATCCCGACGATCGCGGCGGTCACCGCGGGATGCCGCAGCACCCAGGCGATCGCGGCTTCGCCGGCGGAGCGCCCGTGGCGTTGTCCCACCTCGCCGAGCTTCTCCTGCAACGCCAGGTTCCGCGTCAGGTTCGGTTCCTGAAAGGCGATGGCCCGACGGCGGAAGTCGTCGGCCGGCATCTGTGCGACCCGGTCCCGGGTCATCCGGCCGGAGAGTAGTCCCGACTTCATCGGCGAGTAGGCGATCACGCCGATGTTATGCTCCGCGGTGTAGGGCAGCACCTCGGCTTCGATTTCCGGGGAGATCAGCGAATAGGGCGGCTGCAGGGAAGTGACGGGCGCGATGGCCTGGGCCCTCTTCAACTGCGCCGCGCTGAAGTTGGAGACGCCGATCCAGCGCACTTTGCCCTCCTGTTTCAGCTCGGCCATGGCCGACCAGCCTTCCTCGACCTGTTCGTCCGGCTCCGGCCAGTGGATCTGGTAGAGGTCGATCACGTCCACGCGGAGGCGGCGCAGGCTGGCCTCCACTTCGCGGCGGATGGAGTCGCGTTTCAGGCTCTTGGCGATCTCGCCTTTTTCGTTCCAGATCCGCTCGCACTTGGTGAAGACGTAGGGGCGGTTGGAGCGCCCCTCGAGCGAGCGCGCCACCACCTCCTCGGAATGGCCGAGGCCGTACACCGCCGCAGTGTCGATCCAGTTCAATCCGCGGTCGAGCGCGGCGTGGATGGCCGCGACCGACTCCTGGTCGTCTTGCGGTCCCCACGCGAAGGCCCAGCCTCCGCCGCCCATCGCCCACGCTCCGATGCCGAGGGGCGTAATCGCCAGATCGCTGTTGCCCAGCCGTCTTTTTTCCATGAGTGCCTACAGTCCTCCAAGACTACAGAGTAATCACTCCGGATCGAAATAGGAAACAGGAGCTGTCCCCTATTCTGAGTCGAGGACCTGGCGGACTTTGCCGGCCAGGGCGTCGGGAGTGAAGGGCTTTTGCAGAAACGCCGTACCGGACTCGATGCGGTGATGCAGGATTGCGTCGTCGGTATATCCGGACATGAACAGGATGCGGAGGCGCGGGTCCTTCATCCGCAGACGTTCGGCCAACTCGCGTCCGCTTTGGTTGGGCATCACGACGTCGCTCAGCAGGAGGTGAATCCGTGCGCCATGATTCGCGAAGATGCGCTCGGCCGAGGCGGCGTCCGGAGCTTCGAGGATACGATAGCCCCTGCGGCGGAGCATCTCGCGCACCATCTGCCGGACGCCGTGCTCGTCCTCGACGAGGAGGATCGTCTCGTCGCCGTGAGACGGGTCGAGCGGGCTGTCGTCCGCTTCCGCAGTTTCGGCTCCGGCCTCGCCGGTTTTGGGGAAGTACAGGCAAAACTTCGAGCCCTCTCCGGGCGCGCTAAGAACACGGATGTGGCCGCCGCTCTGTTTTACGATTCCGTATACGGTGGCCAGTCCAAGTCCGGTGCCGCGTCCTCTCTCCTTGGTGGTGAAGAACGGCTCGAAGATACGCGCCTGCGTCTCGGCGTCCATGCCCTGCCCGCTGTCGCTGAACGACAGGCGAACATACTCGCCCGGCGGGATTTCGTCCATGGCGGCTTCATTCGCCAGCGGACAATTCGCCGTCTCGATCACCAGCCGGCCGCCCTTGGGCATGGCGTCACGGGCGTTCAGCGACAGGTTCAGCATGACCTGTTCGATCTGGCCGGGGTCGGCGCGGATAATCCACAAGCCCGGCGCCATGCTGGTCCGCAGCTCGATATCTTCGCCGATCAGCCGCCTCAGCATGCGATCGATGTTGGCTACCAGCCGGTTCAGATCCAAGCGCGCGGGCTGAAACAGTTGGGCGCGGCCGAAGGCGAGCAACTGGCGCGTGAGGGAGGCGGCGCGGTCGGCGGCCAGCATCACTTCCGAGGCGTTTTCGTAGGCGTCGCTACCGGCCTCCAGTTCCTGCATCACCCACTGCGTGCAGCCGGAGATCACGGTAAGGAGATTGTTGAAGTCGTGGGCGACTCCACCAGCCAGCAGGCCGATCGCCTCCATTTTGTGAGATTGCCTGAGCTGTTGCTCCAGCTTCCGGCGCTGTGTGATATCGCGGCAAATGCACTGCACTCCGACCGGCTTCCCGTGGGTGAATATCAGCCGGGAGCTGATTTCGACCGGCACTTCGCGGCCGTCGCGGGTCATCAGCGCCAGCTCCTGCGGCGCACCTCCTTCCCCGCCCATGAGGCAAGCCACCAGCGCGCGAGCCGGCTCGCGAGATTCCGGAGCCACAAAGTCCCAGAACACCTTCCCCAGCGCGTCCCCGCGCGGATATCCGGTGATTTTCTCTCCGGTCAGGTTGAGGGAGGTGAACCGCCCGGCCAGATCCAGCGTGCAGAGCATGTCCTGGGCGTTTTCAAACAGCTCCCGGTATTGTTCCTCGCTCGCCGCCAGCGCTTGCGCCGCCTGGGTGGACCGGGTGATGTCCCGGGCCGAACTGACGATGCCGCCTACGGCGGGGTCGCCGGTCAGATCGGAGATCTCGACTTCCATCAGCCGCCAAGAGCCGTCCTTGTGGCGCATGCGCTGCTCCACGACTCGCGTGCGGCCGCCGGCGCCGTGGCCCGGTCCGGCCTCGTGAGGCGGCGAGGGCTCCCGATCGTCGGGATGAAGCAATTGAACGGAATCAGTCCCGATCAGTTCTCCAACCGGATAGCCCAGAACCCTCTCGACGGCGGGACTTTGATAGCGGATGGTTCCATTCGGATCGGTGACGGTCACGATGTCCGATGTATTCTCGATGAGGGCCCGGAACAATGCCGTAGTCGCCTTGAGGTCGGCGGCGATTCGCCAGTGTTCGATCGCCAACCGAACGAGGTGGACGAGGCCTTCCACGACGCGGATCTCCTCCGGCGTGGGCCGGCGCGGCTCCCCGGAAAAAACCGCGCAGGTGGCCAGTACACCGTTCTTTGCCGAAAGGATGGGAACGGACCAACAGGCCCGCAGGCCGTGCGCCAGGGCAAGCTCGCGGCGGACCTCGAAGAGCGGATCAGTCGAAATGTCCTCTACGATTACCGGCGCCTTGCGCCACGCCGCAGCGCCACAGGAACCGGAGGCCGGACCGATCTCGACGTCCGCCGCCGCCTCGACAAACCCGGCGGGCAGGCCCGGGCCGGCGGCGAAATGCAGCCTGCGGTCGCCGGCGGCGAGCCAGATGCCGGCGCGCGACGGCGCAAGCTGCTGATCGATCAACCGGATCGTTGAATTGAGGATCGCCGAGAGCTCTGCACCGAGAGCCACCTGATTGAGCACTTTCTCGTACTCAACCAGCAGCGTAGGCGGTGCCGCCGACAAGGCGGGCTCAGCCTTTTTCGCTTTCACGGATGCCTCATTATAGAATGATTCGGCTAGCGATCATGCGTCTACTTCTGGGTTTCTTATTCACTTCGGTACTGGCATGGTGCCAGTACGGCTATCCCGCGGTCTACCCGGCGGCCAAGCAGGGCGGGCAGTACATGCACAATTACTACATCCCGCCGGCGCCTTCTACAAAGCCGTGGTATCCCACCTGGTCGCCGGACGGCAAATGGATCGCGGTGGCGATGCAAGGCTCGCTGTGGAAGGTGGATCCGGCGTCGGGCGCGGCTACCGAGCTGTTCAACGGCCCGGCGTACTAGGTGAGCCCGATCCGTTGACCACCAATCTCGGCGTAGGCAAAGCCTTCCCCGTGGATGCGGCGCTCGGCGTGGTGGATTGTCATGGTCCGCCGCCTCGCTCTCCTCCATCCACGTGTGGCACCAGGCTCTGAACAACGACTTGAAAGTTGCGCCGTCGGGCGGCGAAGATTCCATCACCAATCTCCACCGGACCAAGCTCATAGGAAGCGTACGCACGTACGCGTACACGGGAAGCAAATTCTCCATTGCGGCGTGGATCAAGGCGCTGCGCGCGGGGCGGACCTTCTTTTCCACGGGGCCCTTGCTGGACTTCAAGATCAACGGCAAGATGCCTGGCGAGAGCCTGAGGCTGGAGGCGGCGGGGACGGTAACACTGGAGGGGTTGGTGGAGTCGATCGCGCCGCTGGACAAGATCGTAATTTACCGCAACGGCGACGTAGTGAAGAAGCTGGCCGGGCCGGGGCGGTTCCGGGAAAGCCTGGAGGTCAAAGAAAGCTCCTGGTTCACGCTTTACGCCGAGGGTCGGAATTACCGGCTGCTGGACGGCGAATTTGCGCAGGCGTCGACGAATGCCATACGCGTATATGTGGGCGACGGGCCGATTCGGAATAAGCAGTCGGCCGAGTACTTCGTGCGCTGGATCGACCGGCTGCGGGCGATGAGCGGGGCGTGGCCGTTCTGGCGGTCGGACGGGGAGCGGGCGCATGTGTTCGGGCAATTCGACGAGGCGCGACGGTTTTATCAGAACCGGTGAAGCCGAGAGGAGCATGGGACAGTCCGTCAGGCAGTTTTGGGGAGTTGGGAGAAGACGCGGTCGATGAGGTCGGAGCCGGCTTGAACCTCTTCCGGGGTCGGAGTATAGGGTACGGCACCGGAGGCGACGGTCGGAAGGGAAAGCTCGGGAGTAGCGGCTTCGCCTGCGACGCCGGTTGACGCCTGAGATTCAGCGGATCGCGCGGGGAATTGGGTTTGATTTTCCAAGTCGCCGGTTTCGGCGGCGCCGGACTGGGCGGGGGTATGACTGGAGTCTGAGGAACAGCCGGGCTGGGCGACGGGGGACTGTGCCGCATCCGGTTGACTTTCTTGGGATTGAGTAGGGAATTGGGTTTGATTTTCCAAATCGAGCGCATCGGAGGCGCCGGACTGGGTTGTAACGGGATTTGACTCCGAGGAAGGGTTGGACTGAGCGAAGGGGGACTGCGCGGCTCCGGCCGACTGGTTTTCTTGGGGTTGAGTGGGAAATTGGGTTTGATTTTCCAAACCGGTTTTGATGCCGCGAGAGGGGCGGGCCTGGAGGCGTTCAAGCTCGCGGAGAGATTTGTCGAAGGTGCGCTGGAGGCGGCTTTCCTGGCAGGAGAGAGCTTCGAGTTGCCTGGCGCAGTGGTAGTGAGCGAAAGCGAGGCGGGCGGCGGGAGAGGCGGCCTGGCCACTGGCTTGCTCCATTTCGTAGTAGCCGGCTTCGATGGCGGGGATGCGGCGGAGCCGCCAGGAGGCGACCACGGCGGTCCGGAGGACCTCGTCCTCGGCGGGACCGACGGGCTGATAAGCCTGGGTCCAATCAGCGAGGAAAAGAAGGAACTCGGCGGGGTCTTCGCCGGGGGCGACGGGGCTCATCGAGGTGAGGCCGTGCTTGAGGGCGTTCTGCCGGACGGCGGCGCGTCCTTCGGGGGTGCGGGGGCCGGTGGATTTCTGCGCGTTGGCGCGATTGGCGTCGAGTTGGGCTTGGGTTGCCATGAGAATATCCTTTCTGCCGAGAGGATAGCAGGCAGCTGTTTGCGGTTATTGTGTAAAACGCAGATTATTTAAGAAAACAAAGGAAATATATTGTTGGTTTGGCGGTGACCGCAAAAATCGAGGACTGCGGTTTTACGCGGCGCCCGACGCCGGCAGGGTCCGGCGGGCATGATTCGCGTGCCGCGTGGGGCTGCTTCCGGTTGAGATTGCAGTCGCGAGTTCCGGGGATCGCGCCCCTCAAGAAGGGCCATACTCAACGCGACTACGTCGGGCACGCAGTCTGGCGCGAAGGGGATTGCGCGACAGCTATTCGTGATGCTAAACGCTGCGCCGTTACACACGATCCGTTCTTAACGGCCTCCTCTACGGTGCGGCCGAGTGAAGCGCCGTTCTGAAGTGAGGCTGGCTCACAGTTGTTTCGAGTATCTGTCCTCTCACGCTGGTAATCGCGGGCAGGCATCGAGACACGTGCGGGGCGAAGCGATAGCTCCCGATGAATGGTATCCGGCAAATGCGCGTCTCAGGGCGAGATCATTCGTGACGCAGTGGCGACAAGTGAGTCGATGCGACTGACCCACCGCGCCCGACCCAACCCGGCGATCGCTGCAATGAGAGATTGCAGCATCACCGCGATACAGCGCCCGAGCGATCGTTATCCTTCCTTGCTTTGCGCGGTTAGCGCCGCCTTTAAAAAATCACAAACTATTGAATGTCAAAAACATGACGGATCTTGGGCTACGCACAATCGTGTGATCCCGTCCGCGGGTGACACGACCGTCCGGCCCGTCTCATCCGGATTTCCGTTAGCGGTTGATCCAGCGCTGAGCGGCTTCGGCGTACCGGGCGCCCTGCACCGCGATTTGCGAGGTGGCGCTTTCGATCTCGCGGAGATCGTCTTTACTCAACTCGACGGATGAGGCGGCGGCGTTCTCGTCGAGACGGTGGCGCTTTGTGGTTCCAGGGATCGGTACAATCCAGGGTCGTTGCGCGAGGATCCAGGCAAGGGCGATCTGCGCGGGTGTCAAGCCCTTTTCTCCAGCGATTCTGCCAATAATGTCGACGAGTGTGAGATTCGCCTTGCGAGCCTCCAGCGAGAAGCGCGGCACAGTGTTGCGAAAGTCCGCGGCATCGAAGGTCGTGCTCTCGTCGATCTTGCCTGTCAGGAAGCCTTTGCCGAGCGGGCTGAAGGGAACGAATCCGATGCCGAGCTCTTCGAGAAGCGGGAGGATCTCCGCTTCCGGCTCCCGCCACCAGAGCGAATATTCGCTTTGCAAGGCGGCAACGGGTTGGACGGCGTGCGCACGACGAATGGCAGCGACGCCGGCCTCCGACAGTCCGAAGTGCCTGACCTTGCCCTGCTGGATGAGATCCTTCACTGCGCCTGCGACGTCCTCCATCGGAACTTCGGGATCGACGCGGTGCTGATAGAACAGGTCGATCACATCGGTCCTGAGTCGCTTCAGTGAAGCGTCCGCAACTGCTTTGATATGCTCGGGGCGGCTGTCGAGTCCCACTTGCTTGCCCGTTGCGGGATCGAGCTTGAAGCCGAACTTCGTCGCGATAACGACTTGATCGCGGAACGGAGCAAGCGCCTCGCCCACCAGTTCTTCATTGGTGAACGGACCATAGACCTCGGCGGTATCGAAGAAGGTGATGCCGCGCTCGAAGGCCGCGTGGATGACGGAGATCATCTCGTTCTTCTCTCCAGCCGGACCGTAGCCGAAGCTCATGCCCATACAGCCCAGACCGAGGGCCGAGACTTCAAGACCACTATTGCCAAGTGTGCGTTTCTGCATTCTTCCAATCTCCTACGCCAAATTGTGTGACGGGGTTGCGGGGTGTCAGCGCGAGATCCGGCGCTGTTCCTCGGCCGGATAGCGATCGCCCACGATTTTGATCTTTGCGACCGCGCTTTCGAGTTCTCGCATTTCGGCAGCGGTGAAGGCGAAGCCCGCCGTTCGCAAGTTCTCTTCGAGGTGTGCCAGTTTCGTAGTGCCGGGAATGGGCACGATAAACGGCTCGCGGGCCAGCAGCCAGGCCATGGCGACCTGCGCCGATGTGGCGCCCCGGGGCCGGCCGAAGCGATTGAGCGCTTCTACGATGGCGAGATTGGCGCGCATTGCCTCGGGCGTGAAGCGGGGCAGACGGTCGCGATTGTCGTTGCCGGAATCGAAGCGCGTGTGTTCGTTCAGAGTGCCGCCGAGAAAGCCGCGGTTCACCGGACTGTACGGAACAAAGCCGATGTGAAGCTCTTCGCAGACCGGCAGCACCTGCTCTTCAGGCTCCCGCCACATCAGATGGTATTCACTCTGAATCGCGGTCACGGGCTGCACGGCATGGGCGCGGCGGATGGTGTCGGCGCCGATCTCGCACAGGCCGAAGCGTCGGACCTTGCCTTCCTTAATCAGGTCTTTCACCGTGCCGGCGACATCTTCGATGGGGACGTTGGGATCGAGCCGGTGCTGATAGAAGAGGTCGATGACATCGGTCCTGAGCCGCTTCAAAGATGCCTCGGCCACGCGCCGGATCTGCTCCGGACGGCTGTTGAGACCGTTGGCACGTCCGCCTTCGTGGTTGAAACCGAACTTGGTGCTGATCATCACCTTCTTGCGCATGGGTGCCAGCGCTTCGCCGGCGAGTTCTTCATTGACGAATGGACCGTAAGTTTGGGGTGTTTCGAAGGGGGTTACACCGCGCTCCC
>JACXTT010003069.1_pt1 | contig 26087 bp, 35 predicted proteins | sample 9270951 | NCBI WGS metagenome assembly JACXTT01 (sample SAMN15532306, study PRJNA645909) | rock metagenome | isolation source: weathered quartz diorite | place: Puerto Rico | collected 2017-06-21
TGTGGGGACAAGTAAAAACACATTTGATATCCGAAAAAACAATCTACCCTTGTTTTTTTTGGGTGTTATTACAAAAAAAACAAATGATTTTAAAAAAAATCCTTTTTAAAAAAAAAAACCTAATTTTTTTATTATTTTTTTTAAAAAAAAAAAAAAAAAAAAAAAAAAAAAAAAAATAATATATATAGAGAGTAGGCGCGAGTGAAATCAAGGCATACAATAAATTATCACAGGGCCCATAGGCTGCCTGCTCCGGCTGAAAAGCGGTGCCGGACGTGATGCCCGACACCGCCTGTTCCTGCTTTAAGCCGCTTTCAGCGAAGCTGCTGCTTTCAACTCGGCTACAGTCTTGCCGAGCGTTGGCTGCAGGTTATACGAGAAGACCATGTTGGGATTGCGGTCACTCGCGTCTTGGAACTCTTGTGTGAACTGTGGATCGTCTTCAACTTGGATTAGCCAGTTCAGGAGATCTTCCTTGGTCTTGCGGATTAAGGTCATCAAACCTGCGTGCTCAGGACGACGTTGTCGTGGCGACAGACTGGTCATGCGCAGCAGCTCTGCATGCAGCTTCTCGTAGCAGCGTACGCCGTATTGGTGCTGATCGACAGCGCTGAGATCCGAGAGGATGGATATGTTGTAGCTGTCTGTGTAGCCGTCCACCATGAGCTTGGCTTCTGCCTGGATTTCTTTCAGGCTGTTAGCACGACGTACTGCGCGCTGGCGTTGAGCTTCGAAGATTTCTTCGACAGTCAGTCCGCTGATTTCAGCATCTTCTTCGGCAGTGGTTTTGTCGACCTCGGCTTTGCCGTTGGTGAACAGGTCGAACATCTCGTCGATGTCCATGACCTGGCCGATCGGGCGCTTGCTGCCTATCTCACGCATGGTGTTGGTCAGAGTACCAATCTCGACGATGCATGTGTTGCGTACTTGCATCTGACGTTCCAGTACGTGGTATGGATTGATTCGTACTTCGAGCCCGATTGGCGGAGCGCGGTTGGCTTCACCATCCTGTTCGTTCCGAGTATCGAGATCTGTCTGGCCGACGTACATGGTGCGCGTTGGTTCATCGACCTCTTCACCGCGTTCCAGTTTGCGTTTGTTGAACGCGATGCTGATCGCGGTGTAGATCGCCTGACCTGTGGCTTTGTTACCGATTGCTCGGAACATGATGGTTGCTACTTCGGTGTGGGTGTTGTCGATGATGTTGCTGAGAGTCTTTTTCATTTGGTTACCTTTACAGTGGATGGTTGAGTTTGGTCTTGCAGATACTGCGTTGCTTCTTCAATCGTGAACTCGCCTGATTCCAACTTCGCTTCGAGGAAGGCGAGCATGTCCTCGGGCGATTGTGTTGCTCTGTCGTCAAGTTGTTCTAGTACTGTTGATTCAAGAAATATGAAGTTCATGCGTTCTCCCGTTGCATGTAAGCAGCGAGGTGCTATGCGTCTGGTTGCCGGTTACAGCGTCCGGCGCCCGATCTAGCTTGGCAGGTGCGACCTGCGTTGCGGGCTGTTGTGCATCGTATGTTTCCGTTTACTGGTTGCGGTTACTCCACCCTGGGTGGAATCCAAGGTGATCGATATAGCCCCAATAGGCTCTACCGAATTTGGTGAATATGCTGACGAGCATGCCAGCGACTGCTGCTGCCATAACGCCACTGAATGTTCCCCAATGGATCAGGTAGGCTGCGACACTGACGATGACATCTGTCAGCACTGGTCGGCCCAGGATCTTCAACTGAAGCTCAAGTGAGAGCTTCAGGAATATGAAGACGAAGCCGAGTGTGATGATGAAGCCTGAGGTAATCATGGCTGCACTGTGAGTTTGCTGATGGCTTCCTTTTCCTCGTCACGTGCGCCTTGCAGAAATGCGAGTAGCGCAGCAATACCGGTGAGCCACCCGACGATCAGTGAGATGATCAGGTAGCTCCAGCCATAGACGGCCGCAGTGCTGGTGAGCATGCGGAACGTGAGCAGTCCGTTGACGGACAGTGTCAGAGCGAGAAACAGACCCGTGTAGAAATATTTGTTCATGTGATACTCCTTGTGAGAATTGGTATAACAATTTAGTGAGTTGTTGGGCCGCGAGATTCACCCGCGGCCCAAACTATTGAAGTTACGTATGACGATAGCTTTTAGCTATGGCCCCCGCACCTAGCACCGGATTCCGCGCGCGTAGTGCTAAGAACTCGGTTTCATATAACCAATATGGTTCTTATAAGAACCAGGTTGGTTAGATCACTTCGATCTAAGCGCGAAGCTCGAAGCGAGTGCACGTTTTGTGCTTGACGCTGAAGTCCTTGGTGAACGTAACAGCGTCCTCGCGCTTAGTGCCAGGCACGAAGATCAACGTAACGATCTTGCCATCCTTACGGATGCAGTAGTTGAGCGCCGGATCCGCCGGATCTTCATCGTGATCCGGGGTATCGATGTCACAGAGCTCGTCGAGCTCAGCGCGAAGCTCCATCGCCAACTTGTTGGCGAAGTCGCGCTCGGCAGTGACTACCGAGAGCTGGGCACGGAGTTCCGCGTTCTCAGCCGCCAGGCGGCTGTTGATTTGCTGCAGTTCGATCTTGGTGGTGCGCATAGTTGATTCTCCTGAGGTGAAAGATGGGGGCGAGCCGGGTGGCCCGCCCCTGTTGGTTACTTGGCAGCTGATTCAGCTACCGCCTGCTGGTAGCCAGCCTTGAGGCCGGCGAAGAAACCACCGATGTAACCGCCGGCGATCTTGGTTCCAGCAACTGCGTGCTTAGCACCAGCGATGCTGTGCTTGACTACCGCGTGGCTAACGTTGGCACCATGCTTGACACCGTTCAAAACTTCGTTCATGTGAATCTCCAGTTGATGAGGTAGGTACTACACCTCCGTGAGTTGTACGCCGCGAGCTGTACCCGCGGCGAGCGCGGGTATGGCTTGACTCGGGATTTAGTTCGGAGATCCTAGTTCCTAGGTGCCAGAAACGAAATCCGAAGTGGGGGTGGTGAGAGCGGAGAGGGGGGAGAGACCGTGTCGGACAAAAGTGCGGCAGTTTTTCACAAGCGTGTTATATTTCCTCGTACTCCGTCCCTATTACTTAATAAAAAGTAACTTCGTGTGTTCAAAAAACCGATCCGAACAGGCCCCCGGCCTCGCCCCTTGTCGAGAACATAAAAAATTTGCTATCTTTTGGCACATGGCCCGAGATCAGACAGATGTGGTAGAAGCTGCCGTCAACGGCGCGCGTCCAAAAATGGCCACTTCGGTCCATGTTTCGTCGGCCGTAGCGAAGCGGATCAACAACGGCCAGCGTTTGTCGCGCGAGAAGCGCCTCGAGCGTTTGGCTGAGATGAAAGCCAAGTATCCAAAGGTCTCCAAGAACCCTGACAAGCCCCTGATGGACCGCGAACGTCAGTTCGTGCTGCTGATTGCGCATCAGAATCTGGCCCCGGCGCAGGCCGCGTACCAGCTCGAGCTTAAAAACCCGACCATAGCGGCGAAGAATTACCTGGCCCGCCCGCAGGTGGCCAAGGCGCTTGAGATTGAGCGCGCCAAGTACATGATCGCGAGTCAGATGACCCGCAAGAAAGTGATCGACGGCTTCCTGGAGGCGGTGGACTTGGCCCGCGTAGCGGGTGATTCGATCGCAATGACGGCCGGCTGGCGTGAGATCGGCAAAATGTGTGGTTTCTACGAGCCTGTGAAGCACGAGGTGAAGATCTCGGTGGACGGCCAGATCCTGGTTACTAAGCTCCAGACGATGAGTGATGCGGAACTGCTCAAAATGGCAGAGGAGCAGCTAGGAAATGACGCAACCGTCGTCGCTACACAGTAGGGAGCTGGCCCGGCGCACACTCGCACGCCGTCGGTTGCTCTACTTCACGCAGCAGATGTACCCGGCGTATACGCCTGGCTGGGTGCACGAGGACTTGGCGACCCGGTTGGAGAGGTTCAGCGCCGCGGTGACAGCCAAGAAATCCCCTCGGTTGATGCTCCTGATGCCGCCCAGAACCGGGAAGTCCGAGCTGGCCTCCGTGCGTTTCCCTGCTTGGCATTTGGGACATAATCCGACGCACGAGGTGGTCAACGCGGGCTACTCGATGGATCTGCCGAGCGAGTTCTCGCGAAAGGTTCGCGGCCAGCTGCGCGATCCGTTCTATCAGGCGATCTTTCCGGATGCAGTGCTTGATCCCGATGCCCAGGGCGTCGAGACGTGGAAGACGACGAAGGGCGGGTCGTTCACGGCGGTCGGTGTTGGGGGCGGCTTGACTGGTAAAGGGTGTCATGTGTTATGCTTTGTAGGAGGCACGCAGGTCCGAGTACCGGGCGGTAGCCGCCCGATCGAGGAACTCCGTGCTGGCGATCTCGTCCTGGCTTTTGATCATGTGTCAGCGCGAGTCGTCCCCCGCCGTATAACGGCTCTACAAAGCAAGCTCGCTGATGATCTCTATCAAGTTGAAACATCTGCCGGACACCGAGCAAGAGTTACGGCGGATCATCCTTACTTCGTGCTCGAAAAAGGGTATGTCCCTGTGCAGGACCTCGAAGTTGGTGATCGTACCCTGCGCTTGGTGTCAGTCGCCGGTGAAGTTGCCGGCGTACGTAGCGTTGAAGAAGGTGCGACGCGGGATGCCGGACACGTTCTGCGGCCATCAGTGTTTGGGCGAGTCGCAGAAGCGCTTCGGCGTGTGTCCTTGCGGCGAGAACTGCCCTACTCGGAACAAGTACTGTTCGCCGGCGTGCCGGAGGCGGGCCGATCAGGCCAAACGTCCTATGCGACAGTGTCCCGCTTGTGGGGATGGGTTTCAGGCACCGGCGGTCACTCAACAGCACTGCTCGAAGGCATGCGCTGCCCGAACCCACTCACGGAATATGGTCGGCATCGGGAACAGCAACTACAAGCACGGGCAGAGTTACGCACTGCTGTTCGACTTGATGTCGAAGATGGTCCGCGAGCGGGACCGTTCCTGCGTGGTGTGCGCTGGCTCCGAGCGCTTGGTGGTGCACCATGTCGACGGAGACAGAGCGAACAACGCGCCGGAGAATCTGGTTCTGTTGTGCCATTCGGACCATATGAAGCACCACAAGTCGAAGCAGACACCGTATCCGTGGTTAGGAGAGTTGGCGGTAGAGCGGAGTGGGTGTATGACATCACAGTGGAGGGCTGCCACAATTTCTTTGCTGATGAGGTTCTCGTCCACAATTGTGTAGACGATCCTATAAAAAACATCGAGGAAGCGGACAACGCTGAGACGCGCAAGGCGCTTGAGGAGTGGTATGAGTCGACTGCCTACACCCGTCTCGCCCCTGGCGGCGGCGTGTTGCTGATCGAGACGTTTTGGAACGACGATGATTTGGCCGGCCGCCTGCAGATGAAGATGCGGACGGTGCCGGGCGCAGACCAGTTTGAGATTGTGAAGTATCCGGCGATCTCCGAGCAGTTCGAGTATCGGCGTAAGTCGACTTTCGAGATTTTCCGTTCGGGAGAGGCGCTCCCCCCGGATGATGACGTTGAGGAGCTTAGAGCCCCGAACGAGGCACTTCATCCGGCGCGCTACGATTTAGACGCTCTGCTGCGTATCAAAGCGAACATGCAGCCGCGTATCTGGTCGGCGCTGTACCAGCAGAACCCGGTGCCTGATGAGGGTATTTATTTCCGCAAGGAGTACCTCAAGCACACGACGTACGTGCCACCACCACAGGGGTGCAACATCTACACGTCGTGGGACTTTGCCATCGGGTTGAAGCAGCAGAATGACTGGACAGTCGGTGCGACGATCATGCAGGACGACCAGGACAACGTGTATGTGCTCGAGGTGCTGCGCTTCCGCGGGGATAGTTTCACGATCGTGGAGGCGATGATCGGCGCGATCGAGCGCTGGGGGATGATTCCGGAGAGTATGTACCGGCTCGGGGTTGAGGATGGTCAGATCTGGCGCAGTATCGAGCCGTTGTTCAAGCGCCGGCTGCAGGAGCGGCGTGTGTATCCTAGTTTCGAGGTGATGAAACCGCTGACGGACAAGTTGGCGCGTGCTCGCCCGTTACAGGGGCGCATGCAGCAGGGTAAGTTGTTCTTCCCGGCAGAAGCGGCGTGGCTGAACCAGGCGACGATGGAGCTGTTGAGGTTCCCGGGTGGTGCGCACGACGACGTGGTTGACGCGCTCGCTTGGGCGACGCGGCTGTGTATGCAGCACGTCGCACCCAGTGCTCCGCCCCCTCCCGCGGTGAAGTCGTGGCGTGATAAGCTCAACGGTATGACCGGTGCGTCGGATGATGTGTCACATATGGCGGCTTAGGAGGGTGTATGGCGAAACTCAGTGCTGAGCAGCGTAGGAAGTTGCCATCTGGTACGTTCGCGGGGCCGCATCGCTCGTTCCCGATTCCTGATAAGGCCCATGCCACCGCAGCTCTGCGCCTGGTGGGCCGTGCTCTGAAGAGTGGTAGTGTTAACGCGGGCCAGGCGGCCCATATCCGGGCCCGCGCCCGGTCGAAGCTACGGAGTATGTGATGAAAAGTCCCTCGAAAAAAGCACCACCACCCAAGGGCGGGTATACGAAGCAGGACCGCTCAAAGTCGAAGCTCCGGAGTATGACCAGTGCCTGTTAACGTCGAGCTGGCCAGTAAGAACTGGTATCGGTACTGTTATATCCGCGACAACGCTCACTTGGACTACGTCCGGAAGGCGTACAAGTGCGAGGATTTTTTCGCGGGCCTGCAGTGGGAGAAGGCGGATCTGGCGATGTTGCGCCAGCAGCGCCGCCCGGCGCTGACAATTAACAAGATCATCAGCACCCTGTCGAACGTGATGGGTGAGCAGATTTTTAACCGCACGCAGATTTCGTTCAGACCCCGTAACGAGGGCGCCACCGGTGAGGTGGCCGACGTGCTGACGAAAGTGTTCATGCAGATCAGTGATAACAATCAGCTTGACTGGCTGCGTAGTGACATGTTCGCGGATGGCATCGTAGGGTCCCGCGGTTATTTGAACGTCGAGCTGGACTTTTCGGACAACTTGCGGGGTGAGGTCCGGATTAAGCAGCTGAACCCCAAGAATGTGATGGTGGATCCCGACGCCGAGGATTATGATCCGGATACCTGGGACGACGTACTGATCACAAAGTGGCTGAATTGTAACGACGTCGCATTGATGTACTCGACGAAAGATGCCGAGTACCTGAAAGGGTATGGGGACTCGTATTTTCCATACGGCCACGACAGTATCGACATCACGCGTGACCGGTTCGGGTTGCCCCGCTCGCAGATGACGGGGTACGACACGTTCCTGGATCGTACGATCTCACGCCACATCCGCGTGATTGATCGCCAGTACAAGCAGCTGTCGAAGATCGAGTACTTCGTCGACATCGAGCGTGGTGATATGCGCCCGGTGGATGAGGCGTGGGACTATAACCGCATCAGTGAGTACCTCCAGCAGAACCCAGGTCTGACGACAATGAAGCGGCAGGCGAAGCGTATTCGCTGGACAGTGACGGCGGAGAACTGTGTTCTGCACGACGACTGGTCGCCGTACAAGCACTTCACCGTCGTGCCGTTCTTCCCGTATTTCCGTCGCGGCCGCACGATCGGCTTGGTCGAGAACTTGCTCGGCCCGCAGGAGATGCTGAACAAGATCAGCTCGCAGGAGCTGCACGTCGTGAACACGACGGCGAACAGCGGGTGGAAGCTCAAGAAAGGCTCGTTGCAGAACATGACCGCCGGCGAGCTGGAGAACCGCGGCGCCACCACTGGCCTGGTGCTGGAGCTCGACGAGATCAATAACGCCGAGAAGATCACGCCGAACCAGACACCTTCAGGCCTTGACCGCCTGAGTTACAAGAGTGAGGAGCACATCAAGACGATCTCGGGCGTGAGTGACTACCAGACCGGTAACGCCCGCGAAGACGTCTCGGCAAAGGCCGTGAAGCTGAATCAGAGCCGTGGCAGCGCCAATTTCGCGAAGGTCATGGACAATCTGAACCGCACAGATCACATCCTGGCGCGGAATGTCCTGGATCTGGTGCAGGGGTATTACACCGAGCCTCGTATTATGCAGATCGTGACGGATAAACTCACGAATCAGACCCAGCAGCTCCAAGTGAATCAGATCGACCCGGTGACGGCCGCCATTACTAACGACCTGACGCTGGGTGAGTACAGTGTGGTGGTATCGAACCAGCCAGAGCGTGATACGTTCGAGGACACTCAGTTCGACCAGCTGGTGGCGATGCGCACCGAGATGGGCGTGCAGATCCCCGACAAGTACGTGATCATGGCTTCGCGCTTGCGCGACAAGGCCCAGATCGTCGAAGAAATGTCAGGGAATCAGAACTCGCCCGAAGCACAAGCGGCAGCAGCGCTCAAGAAGCGCGCGGATGAGGCCGGGGTTGCCAAACTCGAAGCTGAGGCTCAGGAGAAACAGGCCAAGTCGCTCAAAGAGCGCGCGACGGCCGCCAAGACTCAGTCCGAGATCGGTAAGGACGACGGTCAGGCCGAGTTGGTGAAGCTCCAGCAGGAGCACGCCCTGAAGGCTGAGCAGATGGACCGCGAATTCGCCCTCGAGAAAGAGAAGATGGATCGTGAATTTGCTCTGAAGCAGGAGCAGCTACGGCAGGACATGGAGATCAAGCGGCAGGCAGCAGCGGACAAGGCCTTGACTGACCGCGCTGCAGCAGTACAGAAGGCCAAGGCACCCCAACCTAAACCAGGAGCATCCCAATGAGTGAAGCAGCAGCTGCGCAGAAGGCCGAGGACGAAGCCGCCCGTGCCCGGGGCGACGTGATTGATACCGCGGACACAGAAAAGGCAGACAAGGAGGCGGCGGAAGCCGCAGCCAAGGTTGCTGCGGAGGATGAGGCCGCCAAGAAAGCTGCCGCCGATAAGGCCGGCACTGAGGATGAGGACGAGGAGACTGCCGACGAGAAGGCTGAGCGCGAGACGGCTGAGAAGGCCGCTGCCGACAAGGCCGAGCGTGAGAAGCGGATCCGGATCCCTAAGGCTCGGTTCGACGAAGCCATGTCGAAGGCCCGCGCGCGTGAAGCTGCGCTGCAGAAGCAGCTGGACGATATCCAGAACGCTGGCAAGCGCCAGGAGCAGCAGGACGTCCTCTCAAAGATGGAGACAAAGCTCTCGGAACTTGATGATAAGTACGAGGAGCTGATGATGGACGCCAAGAGGGACGAGGCTAGGAAAGTTCGTCTCGATCGCGACGCGCTGCGTGCCCAGATCAACGAAACCCGTACCGTGCGCTTGACCACCGCGGCCCGTGACCAGGCAATCGAGCAGTATGGGTACGACATCCAGCTCACGCGCCTGGAGCAGGTGTACCCCGAGCTGAATCCAGATTCCGAGGCATATTCGCAGGAGGCTGATGATGCCGTCGCTGCGTTGATGCAGAAACTGATGAAGGCCGGTGATACCCGCTCCGACGCGTTGACCGGCGCCGCGCGCCTGATCATGGGTGAGCCGCGGAAGGCTGACGCTACCAGGTCAGACGAACAGGATGAGGTGTCCAAGGCCCGCGCTGCTCGCGAGCTCGATGCGCGGCGTAAGTCGGCCGAGGCCGCCAAGAAGGCCCCCCCGAATCTCGACAAGGCCGGTCTCGACACTGACAAGTTGGGCGGTAAGAACGGTGAGAAGATCGACGTCATGCGGCTGACGAAGTCACAGTTCGACAAGCTGACTGACGAGGAGAAGGCCCGCCTCCGCGGCGACGTCCTGTGACGCCTGTCCAGGCGGTCATCGAGCTCGCCACGCTCCGGGATCTGGTTGGCGACGCGCTACCGGCGCCTGAGGTCTGGGCAAAGATCTGCGCGCGCATCGACACGGCATTCGCCGAGGTGATCGAGAGACGGATTCTGGAGGAGGCGAATCTCATTGCTGAGCGTAAAGCTGATCAGCTGCGCCTCGACCAGATGAAGCAGGACATGTACAAGATGGTCGAAGCTCAGAAAATGGAGATGGAGCGCCGTATGGCTGATCGGTACCCCACGATGTGGAGCAATCACACGTATCCTCTCGTCGGTGAAAGTGCGGGCTATGGGGGTTCCAATATCGTTGGAATTTCCGCAGGGGTTGCGTCCAAAAAAGCTTCGTACTGAGAACGAGGTACACGACCCCCGATGTCAGAATTTGACACCGGGGGTTTTTAGTTTTATGTTTCTACACAACACGGTAGCGGACACGACAGTTCCGCGGGGCACGACCTCCTGAGAGTCGATCGCTTGCCGTAGCGAGAACACGGTGAAGTGAACGATTTTCCCTTTATTTTTTCTAGGAGGCTCAACAAGCCATGAATACAAATTTTACGCTGCTCACTAGTGAGCAGAAGACTATCTGGGGTATGGACCTCTGGAAGGCGGCGCGTAACTACGCGTTCGTTTCCAAGTTCATGGGCAAGGACGCCAACTCGATGATCCAGTGGGTCGACGAGCTGAAGAAGTCCGAGAAGGGCGCTCGCGCCGTCATCACACTGCTCGCCGACCTGATCGGTGATGGTGTCGCCGGTGATCGCACCCTGGAAGGTAACGAAGAGGCGATGCGCGCCTACGACCAGGTGATCCGTGTCGATCAGCTGCGTCATGCGAACCGTCACGAAGGTCGTATGGCCGACCAGAAGTCGATCGTTGAGTTCCGTAACAACTCGCGCGACGTGCTGGCCTACTGGCTCGCCGATCGCTTCGACCAGCTCGCGTTCCTGACCCTGTCGGGCGTGAACTACGCGATGAAGAACAACGGCGCTGTGCGTGTCGGCTCTGACCTGCCGAACCTCGAGTTCGCCGCAGACGTCACCGCTCCGACCAGCAAGCGTGTGTTCCGTTGGGACAACACAGCCAAGAACATCGTGTCCGGCGGCTCGACCTCGCAGGTCGTCGCCACGGACACGCCGGCTTGGGAAATGCTGGTGCAGCTGAAAGCCTACGCCAAGGAGAATTACATCCGTGGTGTGCGCGAGAAGGGTGGCGAAGAGACGTACCACGTCTTCTTCACCCCGACCGCCATGGCCCGTCTGAAGCTGGATCCGACCTACCTGCAGAACCTCCGTTATGCCCGCGAACGCGGTGACAACAACGAGCTGTTCACGGGCACCACGGTGAAGGTGGATGGCCTGTACATCCATGAGTTCCGTCACGTCTACAACACCTCGGGCGCCACCAGTGGCTCGAAGTGGGGTTCGGCCGGCACTGTTGATGGCAACCAGGTGCTGTTCTGCGGCGCTCAGGCTCTGGCGATGGCCGACATCGGCGCTCCGGAGTGGGTCGAGAAGGGCTTCGACTACGAGAACCAGCAGGCAGTTTCGACGGGCAAGATCGCTGGCTTCCTGAAGCCCCGCTTCAGCAGCATCTACGCTCAAGACACCGTGCAGGACTTCGGTGTCATCAGCTGCTACACTGCGCAGTAAGGAGGAAGGACAATGACCACACAGATTTCCGCTCGTGGCGCGCAGTACCCGCTGACCGCCTACTTCGAGTTCAGTGTTACGGACCAGATGAAGAATGTGTCGGGTGTGTTGAGCAATCTCAACGCTTCCGGTACATTCGAAGTCATACCGCTGCCGCCAAATGCGGTGGTGGTGGGGGGCGCCGTGACCGTGGTGGCCGCTTCGAATGACTCTGGCACTTCGACCATCGCGGTCGGTGACAGCGGTAATGCGACGCGCTACCTGGGCGCAACCAGTGACAAGACCGCAGCGCGTACGGCTCTCGTCCCGACCGGCTATACCGGCACGGGTGAGAATATCCGTATCACGCTGGCAGATCAGAACGGCGATGCCACCCTAGGCACGATTCGTGTCGAGGTGGAGTACATCGTGAAGAGTCGTCAGAACGAGACCCAGATTCTCTGATCTCCGTTTTCGGGTAGAATGAAAAGGGGCGGTAAAAACCGCCCCTTTTCCTAACCATTACCGGAGCGTCCTGTGAGCAAAGCAAACTTGATGGTGCTGCACCGAGACTACGTGCTCAGTACCAAGACTGGCCACCGTATCTCTTTCAAGAAAGGCGAGCCGACCCACGTTCCCCCGATCGTCTATAACGAGGCGATTGCCATCGGAGCCGTGAACGCGGATGGCTCTGACGCCAACGTGATCACGGACACCAAGATTCCCAAGCAGTTCTCACCCGAAGAGCGTGAGAAGTCGATTCGAGGAGCTATCGAGTCCATCACTCTGAGGAACGAGATCAGTGACTTCAGCGCTGGTGGCCGCCCTCACCCCAAAGCCGTCTCGAAGCTCGTCGGTGTGAACGTTGGCCAGAAAGAGATCGACACGATCCTGACGAAGATGGCCGACGAAAAGGAACTCGGTAAGTGAAACCCAAGGACCTGTACAACAGATTCAGGAACGAGGTATTCGACAAGGTCGACCCCTTTCTCTGGTCTGAGGACGAAGTCTATGAGTACATGGACGACGCACAGGTCCAATTGGTGCGTATTCTCCGGGGTCTGGCTGATGCCTCGACCCCGGAGGTTTCGCAGCTAAAGCTGAAGGCGGGGCAGAAGTTTGCCCCGATCCATAAAGCAGTCCTCCGCATTCGTACCGCGCAGCGCGCTGATACGGCTGCCTATCTCGATTTGAAGAACCTCGAGGATTTCCAGACCGGTAACGGTCTGACAGGCGACCTGACCCGGCAGAACGACTACGGCAATATCGCTTCCGTGCGCCTGGATGCGTCGGTCGGCGAGCCACGTGTGCTGGTACTGGGTATGGAGCGGAACAAGGTTCGCGTCTCCCCCATCCCCGACAAGGACTACGCGGTTGATTTGGTCGTGTTCCGTCTCCCGCTCCAGACGCTCTGTTGTAAGTCAGACACGCTGGAAATTGACGACCAGCATCACGTCCACCTGCTGTTGTGGATGAAGCACCGCGCTTACTCGAAGCAGGACTCTGAGACCTACGACAAAGGCAAGGCGACCGAGTTTTTCAACGCGTTCTTCGACTATGCGGAGCGCGCACGGCAAGAGAAAGAACGCGCTGAATACAAGCCGCAAGCCATCTTTTATGGGGGAATCCCGTGAGCTGCCGTATTTCTCCGATCACGATCTACCAGGGGGCGACCTATCGGAAACTGCTCCGTTGGGGGCAGCCGGTCAATGGGTATGCAGCGATCAGTGCGGTCACGAAGGCCGCACCTGCTGTGGTGACCACAGTCGCTCCACACGGAGTGCCTGATGGTTGGCCTGTCTGGATCGAGTCGGTCGCGGGTATGGTCCAGATTAACCGCCCCCAGGTCGTCGATAAGGCGGTTGGGCCACATTACAAGGCCGTGGTGACAGGCTCGACGACACTCGGTCTGGCAAATATAAACGCCCTTGACTACCCAGCGTACAAGTCGGGCGGTACCGTCGTATTCGCGCTCCCCGTTGACCTAACCGGGTTAACTGCGCGTGCTCAGTTCTGGACTTCTCCGGACGACGCGGCGCCGTTCCTAACGCTGACCTCGGCCTCGGGTGGGGTTTTACTGGATAACGTCGCGAAGACTATTACTTTGATCGTTACGTCGGTGCAGTCCGCCGCGCTCGCGCCGTTGACGTCTGGCAGCTACGAGCTGGAGATGACGGACGGTTCTGGTGCAGTGACCCGCCTTGCTATGGGCCCGGTGACTGTAGTGCAGGAAGGAGCCGGTGCCTGATCCCATCATCGAAGATGAGCGCTATGTAACCAGTGAGGAGGACTCCGTCGCGCTGGTGCTCGTCGATCGTGACAACTTCGTTTTTGTTGATGCCGAGGCTGAGTATGTTGTAGTTGCCGAGTTGGATGCGGCGTTTGTCAGTGATTCGGATGTGGACCTCGTACAGATCGACGAGGTCGACACCATCATCATCGCCTCCGGTGAGCAGGGGCCGCGGGGTATCCCAGGTCCGATCCCTCCAAATTCGACGATTAGTTTCCCGTTCCGTTGGGGTGACGCTACGCCAGCCGACCTGGGTGCTTTTCTCGGCGTGTTGGTCACCGTTAGCATCATCGTGCTGACGCCGTTCGACGGTGTAAACACTCAGCTGTCCGTATACGGTTCTGGGCATCCGGATCTACTCCCAGCCGCTGATGTGATACCGAGCGAGCTGGGGCGCTATGAGTCAAATCCCGGTGTACATTTCGGGACATCGACTCAGATATACCTTAACATCACCCCCGGGGCTGGTGCTTCACAAGGCGAAGGCATTGTTTATCTGGAGATTACACAATGACGTTGGTGCACCCGAAGGCGGCTATATGTATTATTAGCAATGCTCAGCGCGGTGGGCATGCGCCGCCTTATATCTACCGGAGACTACCTTGTCTATCTGGACCGACTTAATTGGTACTACGCGCTCGTTCTTTCGTATCGGGAAAACGGGTCCCCGTCTTAAGGACAACTCCGGCAGTCTGCAGGTCAGGAATCCTGGCGATACCGCGGACGCAGATGCCACCGCGGCGATCCTGCATGCCAGCGGCGATTACATCGAGATCAATTCAGATGCGACTGACACTGGTACTGATCGCAAGCTGACTCTGCGAAAGAACACTGCTGCATCAGCGGGTTTGACGATTGACTTCCCGCCGACCAAAGGCACCGACGGATACCTGCTTCGTCAGAAGGCTAGTACTCCTGCCGGTGTGTTGGAGCTCGAATTGGTGGCTCCGACCTCGACTTCTATGAATGAGGCGGTCGATACGACTTCGTTGGCATTCGGCTCCGCTAGCCCTGTAACTATGCTCACGATCTCCGCAACTGCGGTGATCGACAAGATTCAGATCGTGGTCGATACTACGTTCGATGGCACTCCTAGTGCCTCGATTGGTATCGTCGGTAACGCCAGCAAGTACGTAGCTGCCACAGATATCGACCTGACTCAACTTGCGGCCACAGTGTTTGAGATACACCCAGGGCTGCCTGCCCCCGGCTCGAGCGAGAACCTAATTATTACGTACGCTGCTGGCGGTGCATCCGTCGGCGCTGCTCGAGTGATCGTCTACTACGCTGATAGCCCGGCATAAGTCATGAGGCTCTTCTCGGATCTTCTGGGTACGGTTCGATCTACGTTTAGGATCGGGTCGAAAGCCTCGTCGGTGACGCTTGACACATCACTGGCAACGGCCGTGCGCAACCAGAAGTTTCAAGACAAGGACGGTACGCTGGCGCTGCTCAGCGACGTGCAGCAACAAATCTTCATTGGATCGCAACCGGCTGTGGCATATCCGGCCCTGAGCTTCACTGAGACATCGCCAGGCAGTGGCCTCTATATCGAAGCGGTGAATGTGCCATGAGTTGGTTTTCGATCCTAAACATCAGCGGCCTCTGGAATGGCGGCTCACCGGCACCTGTTGATCAGTCCAATCAGCTGCCGGTAAAGGACGATTACAACGGCGTTGAATATCTGGCTGATCAGCAAAGCAGTGGCTCCGTTCTGACATTCCCGTTCACCGCGAGCGTTCAGAAGATCTGGGTAGAACTACAAGCGACATCGCAGACTGACACCAGCACAGCGCGTGCGCAAACAGATGGTAACGCGCCAACCGCCAGTCGCGGTATTCTGTTGCATGCAGGGCAGGTGCAACCCATCTCCTGCCCTTCGACGACTGTCCTCAAGGTACTCGCGCCCACAGGTTACACGGTAGTTGTTTATGGTTACAGGAGATAGAGATGAAACGAATCATTTGTCTTGGGAATCGTAGTGCTTGCGTCTACAAGAAGCACGCGCTGCCGCCGCCGGATATGCCGCTCGACAAGCTCAATCAGTGGGCTGAGTTCGTTTGCGATCTGGATATTTCAGGCATTCCGAATGTCGGCGATCCATTCAAGGACACGGATGGCAACACGCTCTATACCGTGACTGAAGGTCATCGTCGTGCGTTCCTGATGGAATTGATCGAGCGCCCGATCCTTGCGGCAACGCTGACGGGTAGCAAGCTCTGCACGCGAATTCATGTGAGCGATGATTCTTCGTTCCTACAAGCCGTCGCTGAATGTCTGACGGTATGGCGCGGGGATGGCCGCAATGGTCTGGCGCACGCAGCCGCAGGCGCATCACCGGCATGGATTTCGGGCACTGACGCTGGCCTTGTCGCCGTGCTGAAAGACGAGTTGAAGATTCCAGAAGTCCGCGAATACGAAGAAGAGGGCAAGTAACCATGAGCGCAATCACGATCAACTCAGTAATGGATGTGTCGCCAAAAGGCTTTCGAATTGGTAAGAAGAAAGCAAGTTTGGATCGCAGCATTGATGCCGTAGCGGGTTCGTCACTGCCGCGTCAGATTAAGCGGGCACTCATTGTTGCGATGTTCTCTGCCGGCGTGCTGGCCGGATATTGGGGCGCGGAACTTCGCACCAACGCTGGTGTCGACCACCAGTCGCGCGTGATGTTTGACACCGCAAGCACCGGCACAGGTAGCTATGCGGCAGCGAACTACATTGCGCTTACAGAAAACGCCACCGCCCCCGCCGCCGGTGATACGACTCTAACCGCAGAGTTGAACAATGCCGGTGGTGGCCTCAACCGCGCACAGGCGACTTACGCCCACACCAACGGCACCAATACCACCACACTCACAAAGACTTTCACCAAGAATGCGAGTGACGGCGGCACCAGTGACACTCGCACAGTGGCAAAGGCCGGCCTGTTCAATGCCTCCAGCGTGGGAACTCTGACCTTTGAGACTTTGGTGTCTCCGACTGCGCCGATGGTGTCTGGCGACTCCGTAGCGATCACTTGGACGTTCACCTTCTGATGACTAATTACGCAGACCTCGCGCAGCAAGCCGTTCAGTTCATGGCAGACAATCAAGCTGCTGTAGACGCGCACACTGGTGCGGCTTACGCTGAGAATAAAATATTGCGTGGCATCACAGGAGCTGAAGATACTGGCGGTCGCAGCCTGCTTGGCTACTCTTATCTTTGTAATTTGCGGCGTGGGGTCAGATCAGTGAGTAACCGCGCCGAGTGTTACGCCATCACCCATGACATATTCTTCGCCACAAACTTCGGAAAGATTTCTCTGACTGGTGTTGATGTGGCGGCGTACACGGCGGCACTTGAAGGGTTGGTAGTGGATTACACAAACGACACAGATGTCCTTGGGGAGCTGTTGATTTGTGCGAAGTGTCTTGGTTATTGGTCGTCTGGCATGGACACGGCATTGGCTCAATTTGAAACTCAGTGGGCCGCGCTCGATAGAACCAACTTCGCAGAAAACTATCACCCGATCCTTGTAGGTGGCATCTTATTTTCGATGATGTAGAGAAATGCCAAGTCAGACATTCCTACCTACTGGAGCAGAGCAGACTTTTGTAGTTCCAGTCGGCGTCACATCGATTCAGTTTGATGTGGCGGGGGCGCAAGGCGGTACAAGCGCCAAGGCGGGCGCGCTTGGAGGTCGCGTAACAGGGACTCTTCAGGTTACGCCGGGTGAAACTTTATATGTACGAGTCGGCGGGCTTGGAAATCCCGGTGTTGCTGGAGGGGCTGGCGGTGCAGCAGCGTACTATGGCGGCGCAAAGGGCGGTTTAACTAGCAATCCAGCCGGTCAAGGCGGCGGGTCTGGCGGCGGCGAATCCGATATTAGAAGGGGAGGCAATGCAGATTCAAACCGCGTAGTAGTGGGCGGCGGCGGCGGCGGCGAGTCGGGGCAAAGTTCTGTGACGCCCGCTACTGTCGGTGGTGTCTCACTCGACAACGAATCAACTACGCCTGCAACTGCCACTCAAGGAGGCGACGGAAGCGGCCTTAATTCCGGTGGTGGTGGTGGTGGTGGCGGTTGGCGCGGCGGCGCAGGTGGCGCGGCTCCAAATAATGGCGGTGTTGGCGGCACGAACATGGCCCACTCGACACAGACGAGTGGCGTCACATCGACATCTGGATATCAGACAGGCGACGGTTACGTAATACTAACGTGGGTGTCTGCCGGCACAACAGTTGCTCAGAAATTTTATCTCGATACAAACAATGATGACGGCACTTACGGCACGACCATAAAAAAATTGGCAGAAACTGCTCCGGGCGCGAACAGCGCAACGACGAACACATGGAGCAGCACGACTGCAAGCACAGAAACACATATCCCTCTTGCAGCTAGCACGACTGCAAGCGACACATCAAATAGCAATGGCTGGGCCTTCAACAATGGAGGCGGCGATGGACTAGGATCGACTGCCTCAGCAAAGCGTGTGTTTGCTGCTGGTGTGTGGGGATTCAGCATGTCCTACACGCTCAACAGTCCAGCACTGCTGGCGACGATTGCAGCGACAGTCACGGCGAAGGTTTATCGGGTTGCGACAGGCGGCGGCACTCGAACTCTGCTATTCAGCGCAACATCGGCAAACTTCAGTGCCACTGGAACGATCACTTGGAATAGCGCGTCGCAGCCAGAAATCGTGTTGGAGGCGGGAGAAGTCATTGAGATCGGCTACACACCGACATCAGCAGCAACAGCGGCGTCGGTGCTGGGTGCTGTGACCAATACTGTCCTCACGCTGAACCTTGGCGCGAACAGCTTCATCACTGTACCATCGCCAGGTGTTCGCACGAGATTCTTTCCGTCCGTCGCAGACACCGTGAGCGCAACGGATGCAGTGACTCGCGTAGTTAGCGAAGTTCGCGCTTTGGCAGACTCCGCTCCAGCCAATGACAGCCTTGCGCGTCAGGTTGCCTATGCACGCCTTATTGCCGACACCGCGCCGGTTACAGACAGCCTTGTCCGGATTGTGACAATGCCACGAGCATTGTCTGATTCGGCTCCGGCATCTGATTCTTTGGTAAGAAAGGCTACGTATGGGCGTACCGTTTCAGACTCGGTTCCTGCTTCGGATTCACTAGTTCGTGCAGCAGCGTATTTTCGTTCGCTGGTAGATTCCGCGCTCGCTGCTGACTCGCTTGGAAGACAGGCTGCTTATGGTCGCATTCTTGCGGATTCGGCACCTGTGGCTGATGTGTTGAATCGACAAGTAACGGCAAATCGCGCCATTTCTGACACAGCGCCAACCTCGGACACTTTGCAAAGATTGGTTGCCTATGTGCGCTCGGTCGCTGATGCAAGCGGAGTCACCGATTCCCTTGCCCGTAGAATGATCTTCGCTCGCATGCTGCAAGACAACCTGAGTGCGGGTGGCGGCACAACGATTATCAAGCGAACTATAATTTTCGACAGAGCCTAATCATGAACAGGCAATTCCCGCAAACCACGGTACTTTCACTCACGACGGAGACGGACACTCAGAGCGTCTACTCGAAGAACGCGATTCTTGGGGTTCACTACAGGAGATTCATATGATCACCATTGATGATTATTTCATGGGCCGTGACACTAAGTACGCAGACCAGTGCACGCCGGAGATCAAGGCCAATGCGGCCAAGGTCGTCGAAACCGTGAACAAACTGTTGGAGCGCATGCAGATCGCCGGCCACGTAAACAGCGGCTGGCGCCCAGCAGCGGTCAACGACGCCACCTCCAACGCATCTAAGGGCAGCAAACACCTCAAAGCGCTAGCCTGTGATCTAGGCGACGCGGACTACAAGATCCGATCTTTCTTGCGCGCAAATCCCGGCGTTATGGAAGAACTATGCATCTGGTGTGAGCACTATGACTACACACCTACTTGGTGCCATGTTCAGATCGTTCCACCAGCCAGCGGCAATCGCTGGTATCAACCCTATCCAGGGCCGCCGAAAGCAGGCTAGAATCCGTCATCGCCGGAGAACTGCGTGCTCACCCGCAACCCATTAGATGTGGATTCGACCGCAGTGGAAGCTTGCACAGGCTTGTTCATATCTGTGCTGTCTTTCTGGTGTTGGGTCAGTGATTGGTTTGGGGGGTGGCTCGATAATATGCGCGCTTATGCCGGCTATGAGATCTACGTTCTGCTCATGGGGGTGCCGTACGGCATCTACCATTTCCATTATTCTCGTGTGGGCACTCGCTTTGGCCGTTCAATGCGCTGCATCTTCGCTGCATGGGTTCTGGTCACTATGGCAGCCTCCATCTGGCTGTCCAAAGGTTATTCCCCTCCGGGGGTCCCCGCGCTCGTCCTGGCCGCGATAATCCAGGCATGGTGTTTTCTAAAAATAAAGTGGAACCATGGACATTGAGACAATCCTCAAAGGTAGCGGCATAGCTACAGCATTCGTGGCATTCACCCATTTTTGCGGCAAGCTCCTAGAGCGGATTAAGCCCAAATACACGGTGAAGAAAGAAGTGAATGCCAACTACGAAGCCCAGATTGACTTCTTGAACCGCGAAGTCGAGCGCCTGAGCAACGACGTGCAGGAGCTACGCGAAGAGTTGCGCGCGAACAGCAGGCGAGAGCACCGTCTCCACCTGCTGATCCACCGCCATTGCCGCGAACATCCCGGATGCTCGATGTGGTTCGACACCGAGATGACGAAACTTGAGGTTATGGTGTGATCGATATATCCGCCACTGACCGTCGCAGTACTAGACGCCCGCCCCCCACCGGTGACCGCCGTCAGCGTACTCACCGCCGCGTGTGGGCGCGGCGCACTTCGGATCAACACGCTGCGTTCCGTGCGAAATACGCGGAGCGCGCTTTCATCATTCTGCTGTTGGTTGTGGTCGGTTTATTGGTCGGTAGCGACGCTATAGTGCCGGTCATTAAGTTTATAAAGGCCCTATTCTGATGGATTCTATATTCTACCGATATCTGTTGATAACAGTTATCTATGCGATTGCGTGGGCTGGTTTCGTGTTGATATACCGTAAGCGCCTCGATGAACTAATCACGGATCACACTGGCGAGCTGGCCCCCTCGAAGATTGGGACGATTGTGGCCAGCACTGCGTGGACTCATTACATGCTGACGCTGCCCGCAGGCGAGATTCCGCAGAGCCATCTGTATATGTGGTTGGCTTTTTTCTGCGCAGTAGCGGCTACGGAGCTGTTCAAGAAGTTCATGACCATGTGGTTCTCACGCGGTATGCCCATTGGGAGGAAAAAGTAATGTTCCCTTTTCTCGAGCAGTTTAAGTTCTACGTTATGGGCGGTCTGGCCATCTTGGTGTTGCTTCTATCAGGCGCGCTCGCAATCGAGCATTACCGCCTCGCAGCGGCCAAATCTGAAATCAACTCCCTCACCACCCAACTCGGCGCCTGCCAAGACGCGAACGCGTCGAACCAGGTTACGATTGCCAATCTCAAAGCTGCGAATTCTGACTGGGCTGCGAAATGCTCGAAGCCCGGACCTCAAGCAGAGCACGCCGCCGCCGACATCACGAACCTCGCTACCAATCTCACCAACCAAGCCGCCACCCAGCAACAGCAACGGGAGTTAATCTATGCGAACGACAAAGCTGCTCGTGACTGGGCTCATGCCCCTCTACCTCCTGCTATCGCTCAGCGGCTGCGAGCCAGCTCAGGTGGTTAAGACCGAAACGGTTGAGGTCAAGGTTCCTGTCTATGTTCCGCTTCCTGAGCGCCTTACGCGAAGCGCCCCGATCCCCGTGCTTACAGTTCAGAACCCGACCAATGAAGATGGCCAGGCAGTATGTGAACGCCGCCGCGACGGTATGAGCCTCCTCAATGAACAGCTCGCCAAGATTCGCGCTCTCCAGCCGAGCCAATAGTCAGCTATGGCCCAGCCGGCGGTGGCTGCTGAGGGGTTTTCTAGGATGGCCCCGAAACACCGGCCGTCAGCGGCGTAGGTCTCCATACTGCGCCGCTGACACCTTATAATCAGCCCATGAGCGAAGATCTCGTACAGGCCGGCCGGTGGCCCATTGGCATTGACAACGTCACCGATGAAACGACGTTGTCGCCGAAAGCACTACGCGACGCGGTCAACGTAGACCTCAATCGAGCGGGTCAGATCCGACGTCGCAATGGCTTCCGTCTGCTGTCCACAGGGTCGTTCCACTCGCTATACGACCGCAGTACGTGGCCCTTCGTCTTCTGTGTGAAAGACGGTGTCCTAACCGCCCTGCGTATAGAGGCTGATCAGGCGACCGACATGATCCCGCTCACGACGGTTGGTAACCAACGCATGCACTTCACTGAGCATGCTGGCCGGCTGTATTACGCGAACGGCGAACATCAGGGCTGGATTGATGCAGGCCTCGGTCTACACCCTTGGGGGATACCCGCTCCCACGGAAGATTTCGACCTCAGTGTCGGCGCGGGTGGTGGCTTCCCCGCAGGTGATTACCAGGTGGCTTTTACGTTTGTCATGTTGGACGGTGAGGAGTCCCCTCCCACCGGTGCTCGGTCCGTCTCCCTAACGGCCGACGGCACGATTGTCGCCACCTGGTCTTTTATCTCACCGGCGGCCTGCCGGGCCATCCGCATATACCGGAGCCAGCAGAATGGTGACGGGCTCTATATGGCCCAGGACGTCGCTCCTGCAGCGACGACCGCGGTCCTGGCGCAGGGCGCGGAGCTGGGCAAACTCCTGGAGACACAGAATGCGTATCCTGTCGAGCCGAAAGGCAAACTCTGCTCTCACGGCAGTCGTATTTATTGGGTGGATGGCGACCGCGTTGGTTACACCCTGCCCTACCGTCCTGGTCTTTGGCGGCCACAGGATTGTTTTTTCTGGTTCGACACTGACGTTGCGATGCTCGAAGCAGTCGACGCCGCACTCTACGTCGGAACCCAAAATCAGATCCTCTACCTCAAGGGATATGACCCGTCACAGACAGCGCTTACTCGCGTCCGCCAAGCAGGCGCGATTCCGGGTACAAGCCAGGTAGTCCCTGGTTCTTCGTTCGGCGTTAAGTCATACCAAGGTCCTTCGGTGATGTTCTGGGACACGGCAGGCGTGTGCTGTGCGGCCGATAACGCGGGCCAGGTATTGGGGCTCACCGAGGGGCGTGTTTCTTTACCAGAGTATGTTGAGGGTGCTACTCTTTACCGAGAGCTGAACGGTATAAAGCAGGTGATCACCACCATGCTTCGTGGCGGCAGCTCTGCGGGGTTCGCTGCGCGGGACGTCGCCGTAGCAGAAGTCATTCGAAACGGCATTGTAATACCTGAATAGGAGATGGACATGAAGCTTTCTGAGAAACTGCGTACTGAGCTGATCCGCATGCTGTCAAAGCACCGTTACGAGGTCGATGAGAACGGCCTGTTGGTGTTCCCGGGCGCTAAGCTCTCGGTGGGGGGCTTCTTCACCCTAGATCATTGGCGCAATGGCGAGCTGCTCGCCAGTGAGAATCTGCATAACCTCGTAGTTCTGGAGGGCCGCAATGATCTACTGTCGACTTATCTGAAGAACGGCGCGCAGATTCCTAGCTGGTACGTCGCTCTGTTCGCTGGCAACATCACCCCGAGCGACGCGCTGACTGCCGCGAACTTCCCGTCGTCAGCAACGGAGTTTACGAACTACGTCGAGTCGACACGTCAAGCGTGGGTCGGCGGCTCCGTATCGAATGCGGCGGTTGACAACAACGCCTCGAAGGCCGCCTTCACCGTCGACGTCGGCGGAGGTACGGTCTACGGTGCTGCGCTCGTATCCGCTTCTGCTAAGAGCGCGACGACCGGTAAGCTGTTCGCCGCTACACGCTTCTCCGCATCGCGTGCTGTACTGCAGTACGACGTGCTGAATGTCGGCTATAGCGTCACCGCTACCTCGACATAATGTTCAAGACCGGGGGCGTACTCCGGAAGCGGTTCATCGGAACGCCGGAGCTCGCCAGCCAGTTTGTCCCACGGGCTACAGTACTCCTCAACCAGCTGAAAAGTTGGTTGGGGGATACTGCGGCCGGCGTGTATCGTCAGAAAACGCCGGAGAACGTAGCGATCACTGTTACCACTAACCCGCACAAGATCGACACATTGACGATCGATATATCGGGGGCAAACTTCTGTCAGCTATTTAAGAAGCCCCTAAAAGGACTCGCGTGCATTCCTCATAACCAAGTGAGTCTGCGTGATCTGGAGACTACCTACTATACGTTTAAGGATCCGCTGGTATTTCCAAGGCGGTCTGTCGTCGTACTCAATCCGAAAAAAGACCCCTCCACTCATAAAGTGAAGTACACCCCCTACATTTTTAAAAAGCAATTCCCGTCGAGCACTCCAGCGGGGTTCAAGAGTCGCGCTCATCCATACGCATACCGGTTTGATACCTGTGGAAACGAAATACCGTGGCGTAAGTATGGGGTCTTCGCTGGGAACATTAATTGGCGTGGACCCAAGGGAGTGGTCCTCAGCTGGTTCGGTTCCCCTTGTCGGTATCTAGACGGGAGGGATTGTGTGGTGGTTAATGGGCCTGTATCCGTGCAGACTCTGCCGGGCGGCGGCAGCTACTCGTATATATCTACTCCTCATGATGCCTCGACGTCCTACACAACCCCTTTCAATAATAGCGATGGACATGACGCTGCTTACGGGAGCTTGTTCTATCGTGGGGAAGAGGTAAACGTCTCCGGGGCTGTGACTAACGTGGCCGGAACGCTCACCCGGGTAAGCGGAGCGTGTATTTGCAAAAGTTCTAGCGGCGTGAGCTACCTCGTCTTAGTGATGGCTTATCAGCCGCAACGCGCCTCTAATTCCCACTTGACGGCCCCCGTTGTCACCGAAGAAGTATGGATGACGAAGGTTGCTGTCAGTGTGGACGACATCCGTCCTGACAAAAATTTTTTTAAAGTCGCCACTTTCTCGTGGACGAGTGTAGGAGCCCCCTATTCATACAATCAGACTCCGTGGTTGTTCAATGAGTCGGGGACCCAAGGCGTCACCAATAGAACTTTCGACGGTATATACCGCGTTTTTATGAATATAAACGTTGACACGCTCACTGCTACTATCGTCCAGGATGTCCGCGCGCTCCAATACACTTCTTCACTCGTTCCTGGGGATAAGACTGTGAGCACCCAGGGGTCAATTACGTACCCACCGTGTCAGCCACAACCGCCTTCTGGAGGTATGTTGACGACACAGACGGTGTTCTACGATACGTCGGAAGTGGCAAATTACTCGTTTTCGGATAGTCTAGATTTTCTATTCGGGGATTATAGTGGTGACTTATTCCTCGATATGCGCGTCTCGATGTACGGGGAGTATTCCGCGGATAGTAATCTAACCGCGACCACGACTTTGACCAGTTGCTCTGACCAAGGGGACGCAGGGCAGCATCTGGATATCAGCCGTACGTTTCAAGCGCACAGAACCGCGATGCAGGGCATGCAAGTATCTATTAACAGCGCGGTCGTGTTCCAGTCTCCGGTGCGCACGTCAACGGAGACGACCACATATGACGATACTCAACCTTACACGTCTGCCTACCATAAGACTACTACTTACGATGGGGATATGTTTCGCGCCTTCTTTGCGCTGGATGCGCGCGAAGCCGTTGTTGGGATAGAGACCGAGCGACAAGGCCTGTTTGTCTCTCGTGCAAGCGCCACTGTTTACGAGGCAGCGCCTTTGAAACCGACTGCAGACCCGGTCATAACCGGCCCTAACGACTATCTCTCGCAGTCGGGGATCTCTACACCCGAACTTCGTATTGTCAGTTATGGGACGAGCGCAGTACAGCGCCCTCCGAATTTACATGATGCGTCGTTCTCGACGTCCCCTCTACTTAGGTTCACGAGCGGCGCGCACTTCGGGTGCGCTACTACTCCCGACGCGGTGATTCTGTCGCTGCCTACGTTCGTTGTGGATAAGGATGGTATTTGGCAGAATGGAAATAACGACCCCCTCAATTACCTGACGGATTCGGATATACCTACTGAGACTGGCTTTGTGGGGGCCGGACCGCGTTTTTCTGGGGTATTCACACTGTAGTGGAACCCCTATAATCAACCCACTCATCGGAGACTTTCATGACTATTGGAATCAACACCACGACCCGCAACAGCCGCCTCACGCAGATCAGCGCGGCGATCGACGCCGGGTCGACCGGCGGCACCATCAAGATCTATTCCGGCACTCGCCCGGCCACTGGCGCGGCGTTGAGCGGCAACACGCTTCTTTCGACGCTGACGTTCCAGAAACCTTCTGCACCTGCTCCCTCTGGCGGCGTGCTGACATTCAGTCAGATCACTGCGGACACCAATGCCGCTGCGACTGGCACTGCGGCATGGGCGCGCATTTCTGACAGCACCGGCGCGTTCGTGATGGATATGTCCGTGACCGCGACTGGCGGCGGCGGCGACATCCAGATCAACACGACCACCATCACAGCGGGCGGTAC
>JACXTT010003070.1_pt1 | contig 26086 bp, 23 predicted proteins | sample 9270951 | NCBI WGS metagenome assembly JACXTT01 (sample SAMN15532306, study PRJNA645909) | rock metagenome | isolation source: weathered quartz diorite | place: Puerto Rico | collected 2017-06-21
GTCGAGGTGAAGCAGATCGACCTACCCCAGGACATGCAGCGCGCCATGGCCAAGCAGGCCGAAGCCGAGCGCGAGCGCCGCGCCAAGGTGATCAACGCCGACGGCGAATTCCAGGCCGCCGCCAAGCTGGCCGAGGCCGCCCAGGTACTCACCGTGCACCCGGTGGCCGTGCAGCTCCGCTATCTGCAGACCATGCGCGAGATCGCCTCGGAGCGCTCGACCACGACCTTCTTCCCGCTACCGATGGATCTCTTCGCACCGCTCCTGCAGGCCTTCAACAAGGGTGGGGACGGCACGAAGGCCTGATGTAAAATAGCCCTCGCCTCGCTGGTCTCTGGTGGTCCTGGGGGGTTAGCTCAGTTGGGCGAGCGCGGCGTTCGCAACGCCGAGGTCGAGGGTTCGAATCCCTTACCCTCCACCATTCACTGCTTCAGCTAGTTACGCGACACTTCGTCTCCTGGGTTGCGCCTGTGTTGCGTGGGGTTGCATGACCTATGTTGCGGCACCCGTTGTTTCTGAGCTGGGCGCAATCCTAACTGCGCGCCAGTTGACGTTCGGCCAGCAGCCAATCTAGTCTCGCCCTATTGGTTCTGATCGCCGCCAGACTCCAGTTTTAGGGGGTGCGTGAGAACCGACCTATGACTTCACGCGAGGCGAACGCAGACCTGATCGCTGAAATTGGGGCGCTGCGCGACCACGTCGCGTCCCTCACTCGCGAGAAGACCGAACTTCAAGAGCAGCAGACGGCGACGAGCGAGATCCTCCGCGTGATCTCTCGCTCACCGACAGATGCGCAACCAGTATTCGACGCGATTCTCCGGAACGCCATGCAGCTCTGTAACGCGATGCAGGCACTCGTCTTCCAGCTTGTTGCCGGTAGCGTTTATCTCGTCGGCCACCAAGGATTTGAAGGAGACGAGATCGAGCGCTTCGGTCGGACATTTCCCCGGTCGGTAGAGGACCCGACGCCCGTCCCGACGACGATCAGAACCGCGACCATGTTTCATGCGCCAGATGTCGAAGTGTCGCACGAGGGTATGTATTCGCCGGCAGCGCGCGCGGCCATGCGCGCGTACGGCATTCGCAGCCACCTTATTGTCCCACTGCTCCGTAACCAGGAAGCCATTGGCGCTATCGTCGTACATCATTCCGCAGTGAATGCCTTTACCGACGGTCACATTGAGCTGCTCAAAACCTTCGCTGACCAAGCCGTCATCGCTATTGAAAACGTGCGCCTCTTCAACGAGACGAAGGAGGCTCTGGAGCAACAGACGGCAACCAGTGAGATCCTGAGCGTAATCAGCAGCTCACCGACGGATCTCCAGCCGGTGCTGGACGCCATCGCGACCAATGCGACGGGGGTGTGCGGGGCGTATGACGCCCAGGTCTTGCTACGAGAAGGTAATTTCGTCCGCATTGTCGCTCACCACGGGCCACTCGAGACATGGGGTAGTAGTGAGCCGCGTCCGATCAACGTGGGCTTGGCCTCGGGCCGCGCCATCCTCAACCGCGCGCCGGTTCACATACACGACGTCCTGGCCGACGAGGCCGCGGACCTTTCAGCGTCCAGGACGGCAGCGGAGCGCCACGGGTTCCATACACTCCTCGCGGTGCCCTTGCTCCGCGAAGGCGACGCCATCGGCGCGCTCACCATTCGCCGCCGCGAGATCCAGCCGTTCAGAGACAAGCAAATCACCCTCCTCCAGACCTTCGCCGACCAAGCCGTGATCGCGATCGAGAACGTGCGGCTGTTCAGGGAGCTGCAGACCAGCAATGGTGATCTCACCGAGGCGCTAGAGCAGCAAACTGCCACAGCCGAAGTCCTGAAGGTGATCAGTCGCTCCACGTTCGATCTCCAAACGGTACTCGATACTCTCATCGAGAACGCGGCGAGGCTGTGCGGATCACGCCGTGGGGTCATCATGAGACGGGACGGCGCCTCTTATCATGGGGCGGCCTACTACAACGTCTCGCCCAATCTTATCGATTTCGTCAAGCAGCACCCAATTACGCCGGGACGCCATAGCATCACGGGCAGGGTGGCGCTCGAGCGACGGACGATTCATGTTGCGGACATTCAGGCGGATCCTGAGTACGCCTATGCGCTGCGTGACGCAGATCCTATTGGCACCGAGCTGGGCGTTCCGATGTTCCGGGGCGACGACATCGTCGGCGTCATCATCCTTCACAAGCTCGAAGTCCAGCCGTTCACCGCCAAGCAAATCGAATTGGTGGAGACCTTTGCCGACCAAGCGGTAATCGCGATGGAGAACGCGCGCCTCCTGACTGAACTGCGAGCACGGACTGGGGAGCTGACGCGATCGGTCGAGCAGCTAACGGCGCTCAGTGAGGTCGGTCGCGCAGTCAGTTCAACGCTCGATCTCGAGGCGGTCTTGACCACGATCGTCTCACGCGCCGTCCAGTTAACGCAGATGGAGGGTGGCGTGGTCTTCGAGTACGACGAGCTTGTCGAGGAGTTTGTCCAGCGGGCCGCCGCCGAAACCGGCGGAGTCCTCGCACGGGCGCGTCGAGGCGTACGGTACCGGAAGGGTGAGGGAGCGCTCGGGCGGACGGCCATCACACGGGAACCGGTGCAGGTGGCTGACATCACGATACCCGGCGCATACGAAAGCCGAGTGCGTGAGAACCTGATTGAGTCGGGTGTCCGAGCAATCCTCGCGGTGCCGATGGTCCACCAAGGGCGGCTAATCGGTTGCCTCGGCATAACACGGAATCAGCCCGGCGACTTCCCGGGCGAAACGATCAAACTGCTCCAGACGTTCGCAACCCAGTCGGCTCTGGCTATCCAGAATGCGCGTCTCTTCCGCGAGATCGAGGACAAGAGCCGCCAGCTCGAAGCCGCCAGCCAGCACAAGTCGGAGTTCCTGGCGAATATGTCCCACGAGCTCCGGACGCCGCTGAACGCCATCATCGGCTTCTCCGAGGTCCTGAGCGACCGCATGTTCGGGGAGCTGAACGAGAAGCAGGATGAATATCTGAAGGACATCTATGCGTCCGGGACCCATCTGCTGTCCCTGATCAACGACATACTGGACCTCTCGAAGATCGAGGCTGGGCGGATGGAGCTGGAGCTGACGGACTTCGATCTTCCCACTGCGATCGAGAATGCTCTGATGCTGATTCGCGAAAGGGCCGGGCGACGGTCAATCGCACTGCATACAAATATCGATAACCAGCTTGGCCAGATTCAGGCTGATGAACGGAAGCTCCGCCAGGTCGTCCTGAACCTGCTGTCGAATGCGATCAAGTTCACGCCTGAAGGTGGGCGGATCGAGGTCTCGGCTACGCCCAAGGACGGATTGGTCGAGGTTTCAGTGAGCGACACCGGGATCGGCATCGCCCCAGGAGATCAGGAGAAGGTCTTCGAGGAGTTCCGGCAAGTAGGGACGGCGGCCAAGAAGGTGGAGGGCACGGGGTTAGGGCTCACGTTGTGCCGGAAGTTTGTGGAATTGCATGGCGGCCGGATCTGGGTGAAGAGCGACCTAGGCGCAGGCTCGACCTTCACGTTCACCATCCCGGTGCGTTATGGCGAATGAGCTGATCCTCATCGTTGAAGACAACCCAAGGAATCTGAAGCTGGTGCGGGACACGCTTCAGGTCAAGGGATACCAGACGATCGAGGCGCAGACCGGTGAAGACGGCATCCGCCTTGCGCACGAGCGACGTCCGGCGCTGATCCTGATGGACATTCACTTGCCGGGCATCAATGGCGTTGAAGCCCTGCATCAGCTGCGGGCCGATCCGGTGACGCATGACACCCCGGTCATCGCCGTCACGGCGTCGGTGATGCCCCAAGACCGAACGCGAGTCATGGCTGCTGGATTCAACGGTTTCCAGGGCAAGCCGATCAGCGTCAGGGAACTGCTGGCGACGATGCGGGAGATCCTCGACAAGTCATGAGCCGGGTAGAGCCAGTTCTCCCCGGCGGCGCTCGGGCGCATGACCTCCGCTGACGTACCGTCGACCATGCTGACGGAATTGCTCGCCTTCCTTGACGAACTGCTCTCCTACCTCGAATCTGTCCGCGACGTCCGTGGTGAGGATGGCCGGTCTACGAGCAGATCACCGGGGATCGATCGGTTGACCCAGAAGACGCGCGCTCTGCGTGACGCGGTCTCGGCAGAGCGCCAGAAACACTGACGAAGAAGCAGCCCGCTGCCCCAAGATCAAACTGACCAGGCTCGACGTTCACCTTCACGATCCCGGTGCGTCGAGACGAGTAAGCTGAGCCGCCGCTGTCTCCTGGTGCGGAACCTCGCGTCCAGCTAGACTCCCGCCAGCCGTCCCAACTGAGGTGCCCCATGCGGCGGATCGGGCTCGCTGTCGTTCTCGTTGCCAGCCTCACGTTCTCGCCCATCACCGCGACTGCGCAGCAGACCGGGAAGGTGTAGTGGGCTGGTTGGAACGCTGACCGTGCCGCGCGTTGCCGTGGCACAGCAAGCGGTTGGGCCAGCGAAGATTGGAATACTCGCGTCTGTCTCGGAAAACGAGCGCGGCCGGTTGGGCCTCATTTCGGCAGGGGCTCCGCGACCTCGGCTGGGAAGACGGACGAAATATCGTCATCGAAGCCCGGTTCGCGGACGGAAAGCTCGATCGACTCCGCGGCCTCGCTGAGGAATTGCTGCATCTCGACGTTCGCCTCATCGTAGCCGCAAACACGCCGGGAGCCAGCGCCGCCATTGCCGCCACGAAAACCGTTCCGATCGTCATAGTCGAGGTCGGAGACCCCCTCGCCACCGGGTTCGTAAGCAATCTGGCCCGGCCGGGCGGGAACGTAACGGGGGTGATGACTATGGCCCGGGAAACGACCCAGAAGCGCCTCCAGAGCGCTGCTCACTTCCCCTTCGCCCCGCGCGGGTCTACGGTGTCGAGGAGGCAGTAAAACCGCCACTTCTCGTTCGCTTTAGTTGCCAGGAGTTCATGGCTTCCGGGCGATCCGCCCACTACGCTGAAGCCGTTTTTCCTCAGAAGCGCAGCCTGGTCCGGCAGTTCTCCATCGCATTCCCCACGACTGGTGTGCGCTGAGTAGATGTCATTGGTCTCAACACCGGAAACTGTGCTCACCCTACTCAACCACAACACCCACGCGCACTCCGCATGGGCCGTCGCGGCCGAGGTGAGCATGGCCAGCGCCGCAATCACCGACGCCCGCCGCAGTCGCGTCATCCCTTGCCCTCCTCGGCACTGGCCGCCCGCCGCACGCCAATGGGCTTGAGTGCGTCCCAACTTCGGATCTGCCAACTGTTGGGCTCGCCGATTCTCTGGACGCGTGCGTGAGCCATCCTCCCGCCCGCCGTGCTGTACGGCGCAGCGATAACCTCCCACTCTCCAGTCTCGTCGGCGAGGCGGTCGCCAACTTGAAGCTCTGTGGGGAGGATCTTGGGGTTGGCTGCTGTTTGCGGTGGTTTGCGCTTCTTCTCGGAGGATGACTTGGCCATACAGCTAGTGTCGCGCCGACGGCCCCGTCTGACCTAAAAGGGACTCAATGGCCGTTTACGCGCAGGACGCGGTTGATGCGGAGCCAGAGGCGGGCGTCGTCTCGATCACGCTCGCCTGATGGCGAGGCGCTCGTGGGCTCTCCAGATCTTGTCACGCCGCGTGTTCGGGTCGCTAGGCTTCTGCACAGTCACGTGAACGAGCGTGCCGCCGCGCGTGCTCCAGGGTCGGTTGACGACCTCCCAGACGCCGTCCTTGTCGGCGAGCCGATCACGGGGCTGGAGCATAATCGGCAGGAGCGTTCGCATCACAGGTGATTTCGGGCTCATTGCTCGTTCGACCTCATCCATGCGAGAGCGACCGCCGCAGGGCTTTTCGGCGCTCGTCAAGCGCCACTTCGGCCTCCCGCATCAGCACGTCCGCGTTGTTGTGGAGTTGTTGGCTCCGCTTGACGAGGTCTCGCGCTGCCGCGCGGGTCGCCACCGCCCTGCGTCGTACCTCCGCTGGGAGCATTGCGCAGCCGTAGAGATGTGCGCGAACGCTGTCCGTGAGATCCCGACGGCACTGAGAGCACCGGAGCCCGCCGTCGAGGTCCGTGGCAAGTTGGCTGAGGTGGAAGCGGCGGTCGCAGGCCTGGCATCGGCCAACCAGATGGTTTCGGCAATAGGAAAACAGGAGCGCGCGCTCATCAGCGCTCAGAGCTCGGGGACTTCGGCAGCTCCAGTGGGACAGGCGGCCCCCCCAGCAGAAACAATGGTGTCACGAGGCGAGATTGCCTGAGAGCACCGCGGGCAGGTGCGCCCTGGTTGTTCCATCCACGCCTCCCCGGTCCGTAAGGGAGGATGAGCCGGACGCCATTGGGCTGGGCGCCTGTTGCGTCAACCCGGTTACCCAACGGTGGGCGGACGGAGGGTAGAACCAAACGGTTGCGCACGCCCGCTCGACGCTGATCCGCTCGAACGTGCTCGAGCTCCCGCACGTCCCATCTGGAGTTGCATGGGGCGGACGCGGCGCGGGTGCTGAGGATGCTTGTTCCGCTAGATCTTTGATCTCATACGTCGAGTCGGTTCGCGGCTGACCAGCCCCGCGACCCGGTACCAACAGGACGTCGCTCGTTCGTGTGGGTCCACGCCCGGCATCCGAGCAGACATTCCGGCCTGGCGCAAGTGTCTCCGGGTGGGAGACGGTACGTGTGCCGCGGGCGAAGCTCCCGAGGTCTTCGCCGGCTGAGTCGGCGTCTTCTGTAGAGCACCAGCAGGCCCCGCACCTCGGCGACCGAGCGCGTTTTCGGCGAAGCACCTGACGCGCAACATCGTTAGAGTCGTCATTCCAAGTTACCAATTTCTGGAAAGTCACCCTAAAAGGGTCAACGCGGGGCCTTGACCGGCCGGCGCCCGTGTACTACCTTTGCGCGGATCCGCGACTGGCTGGAGGCTCGTGAATGGATCGCCCCAGTCCCAGTAAGTTTCTCCCTAGAGTTGGGGCTTGCCCGCCTCTACTCGCCGCCTCACGTCCCGCTGACGCCAATAGCGCAGGGCATACATTACCGAGCGCAGTCCTCGTTTCGCCGCCCTGCTTCAAAAGCGAGAGCTTGCCGTCAAAAGGTGTTGGCACACCAAGGCACGGAGGAACGGGACATGAGGATCAGGGGCATTTGGATCGGCGGTGGCGCGCTAACGATCGGAGTTCTTCTCTCCGTCCTGATCGGTTCTGAGACCTTTCGCGAGAACAGGCCGGCCGAGCCCGGCATCGGCGACGCGCGGGCGCTTCGGGCGAGCTACGAGCGCTGGAAAGCTCAGTACCAGAGAACGAACGGAGATCGGAGGCTCGTGCTGTCTCTGGGGTACTCGAAAGGGCTGTCGGCCCGGTTCACGAGAGCGCAGGGCCAGATGACCTTGGACCTGGCCGATGGGACCATCGCGATCGAAGTCTCCGGACTCCCTACCGAGCAAACCTTCGAAGTATGGCTGATCGATAATCGTCCCGGCCCTGGGCGCAGCGTAAAACCCGAGCCGGGTGACGCGATGCTACGCGTCGGGATCCTGGAGACTCCGGGAACCGCGGCGACACTCGAAACCCGCCTCGAGCGCGAGCGGCTCACAGGCTTCGAGATTGACCTCGTGGTCGTCACCCGAGCCGGTGAGAGCCCTGTGGATGGCGGCCTGCTCTTCGGATCGCCCACGCTGTTCCAGCGGCTCTACTACAGCGAGCAAGGCGGGCGGCTCACCACGTTCGCGGAGCGCGGCAGCAGCCGCACGCCTGACTCGGAGCGTGGGGCCAACCTTCTTGCTGCTCCGTTCCGTGCTTTGATCCCAGCCCCCGCCTATGCGCAGCAGACCGACCTCGCGACTGTTCTCGAAATCCTCGTGGCCCAGGGGGAAAAGCTATTCTTCGAGGAAACCTTCGAGGGCAATGGCCGCACCTGTGGGACCTGCCACCCCGCGGAAAATAATCTCACTATAAATCCGGCCTTCATCGCGACCCTGCCCTCCAATGATCCCCTCTTCGTCGCAGAGTTCATCCCTGCCCTCTCGAAGAACTTTGAAAATCCGATCTTAATGCGGCAGTTCGGCCTGATCCTAGAAAACGTAGACGGCTTCGACGACCTGGAGAACAAGTTCGTGATGCGGGGCGTCCCTCACACGTTAGCTTTGAACACTTCACTAACGCCTCCGCCTGGACCTCCTGGCGGGCCGCGCGAACCGACCGGCTGGGGTGGGGACGGAGCTCCGGCGAGCGGGAGCCTGCGGGACTTCGCGACCGGAGCTGTCACCCAGCATTTCACAAAGACCCTCAAGCGACGGCCTGGGAAGGACTTTCGGCTGCCGACCGACGAGGAGCTCAACGCCATGGAGGCGTTCCAGCGCTCTCTGGGCCGCCAGTCAGACTTGAACCTGAGCGCCTTGGTGCTGAAATCGGCAGGCAGCGGGGCGCCTAACCCCGAGAACGGGAAAAACCTCTTCAATGACAAGGACTCGGCAAAGTGCTTCAACTGCCACTTCAACGCAGGCGCCAATGCGGCCTTTTTGCCTGCGAACTTCAACTTCGATACGGGCGTCGAGAACGCGGCCCACCCCGCAGCTGTAACCGGGCAACCAAGGCCCCGTGATGACGGTTTCGGGAGGGCTGTCAACCCGAACGGCGGGTTCGGTGACGGCACGTTCAACACGCCGCCGCTCGTCGAAGCAGCCGACACTGGGCCTTTCTTCCACAACAACCTGGCTCCGACCATCGAGGATGCCGTCCGTTTTTACACCACCACAGCCTTTAGCACCTCGCCGTCGGGGACATTCATAGGCGCGATAAGCCTGACCAATCAGCAAATCGCGGATGTCGGAGCCTTTCTCCGCACCATCAATGCGCTTGAGAACATCCGGTCCTCGCTGGATCTGGCGGGCAGGGCGCAGGCAGCGAAAAATTTTGGCCAGGCAAAAAAGCTGCTGCGGCTGTCGATCCAAGAGGCCGGAGACGCGATCACGGTGCTCGAGGGTGCGGGGCTTTATGTGGCTGGGGTGACGGACGCGGTGACGGACCTGGAGGGGGCCAGGGCAAAGCTCGTCGAGGCCAGTAAGACGAACAACAAGCTGGAGCGTGACGTACTGATCGATCAGGCCAAAACCCAGGAGTGCAGCGCACGGGCTACGATCGTCCAGCAGCCCCAATGTCCTTGACGCTCGGCCCTCAGATCTCGATGTCGTCTCCGAGGGGATACTGAGCTGGGCGCTTACGAATCGCGCACCGCATTTTGACGGTGGCGGCGCGGGAGCGAGCTAAGTTGGAAATGAATGGCAAAGTCGCTGCCTAGTCATCGCCAGATTTCCTTGGCGCCTCCGCACCGCCGCTAAAGGCAACGATTGACCTTGCCCTTTATCGGCGCGACATCCCATTTTTCGAGCTGGGAGCCCTCACTACCAGAACGCCGATAGTCGGCACTCTTGGCTTCTGCGCAATGCCGGTGAGCGGCGCAGCGAGGATTTTTCCGGTCACGATGGTGACGACCGCGCGCCGGTCCATCACTCGATCACTTGATCGGCCCGCAGCAAGAGCGTCTGCGGGATCGTCAGGCCCAGCGCCTTGGCGGCCTTGAGGTTGACCACCAACTCAAACTTGGTCGGCTGCTCGACAGGGAGATCGGCTGGCTTGGCACCCTTGAGAATCTTGTCCACGTAGGAGGCGGCGCGCCGACGCAAATGATCGAAGTTCGATCCATAGGATATCAGGCCCCCGGCATCGACATGTTCCCGGGCCGTGTACACTGTCGGTAGCCGGTTCTTGGCCGCTAGCCGGGCGAGGCTCTTGCTCTCTGCGAAGAGCAGAGGGCTTGATAACACCGTCACCGCTCCCACACGCGCGGTGGTCATGTCCGCGAAGGCCCTGGCGATATCGCCTGGCCCGTTCACTTCAACCGATTGAAGCTGTAGCCCCAGGGCGCGCGCCGCGGCATCGGCTTCGATCCGAGAGCGTCGTGCCGGGCCTTCGCCGATCGCCCCTGGCTCCCAGAGGACGGCGACGCGACGAATCTGGGGCGCGATTTCCTTGAGCAGCTCCAGATTCTTGCCGACCAGCTCCGGGGAAACGTTGGACAAGCCCGTGACATTGCCGCCCGGCCGCGCAAGGCTGTTGACGAGCCCGCTGCCAACCGGATCAGAAACAGAGAAGAAAACGATCGGGATAGTGCTGGTTGCTTGCTTGGCGGCGAGCGCCGTGCGCGTGTTCGACACGACGATGACGTCGACCTCGAGCGCCGCGAGTTCGGCAGCGAGAGCGGGAAAGCGCTCGTGCTTGCCATCGGCGTATCGGTATTCGATCACAAGATTGCGGTTCTCGACGTAGCCGAGGTCACGCAATCCCTGGACGAAGGGGTCGATCGCAGGGCCGGTGTCCGGACGGCCAAACATGAGTCGGCCTATGCGAGCGACCTTGGTTTCCTGTTGCGCCTCAGCGACGACCGGCGAAAGAAGCCCGACAACGAGCAGAACCGCGAGCCCGATCCGCCGCATGGGCACCTCGGTGGGGATGGCTGGCGGGAGTCTAGCAGACGACGGCTGATCGCAGGAGTCGGCCGCGTTGGTCGAGCATGGATTACTCCACGCTATGACTGACAGGTGAACGCCCGCGTAGTCGTTTCATCTGGATGAAATACACGCGGGCCGCATCGTTGAGGGGGAGCGCCCGCACGTGGCTCAGCCACTCGTCCACAAGCGTCTCGGCAGTTTTCCTGTACAGCCTCTCGAAATCGACCAGCTCGACGGGCGCGTCGTAGAGCTGGAGGAATCGCTCCTTCCCGTACCGTTCGATGAGGTAACGACATAGGGACGTCGATTGCGTATAGGCTAGCCAGCGCTCCCACGGAGTTCGGGTTCCGAAGTACGTTTGCCGGTTGCGGTCCCGCATCACGTACTCCATTGGCAGAAGGGTCGCTTCCTCTGAAATGACCTTGACCAGGGCGTGGGTCATGCGTGCGGTCGGGAAGGCTCGGTCCTCGCCGTATTCGTCCTGCATGTACGAGGCGAATCCTTCCTGAGTCCAGTGTCCATTCGACGCGGTGTAGCCCGCCAGGACATGGGTCAGCTCGTGAATGATCGGTGAGCGCATCTCCTTCACCCAGAAGAGCTCGATAGGGCCTCCCCCGTGATAGCTGTGCGAGATCCCGCTACCCGACCACAGCTTGACGACGATAGGGAACTTTGAAGGCGGCACCGGGCCGATGTATTGCTCAAGGGCCGTCAGTCCGACCTCGAGCTGCTGTCGGACCCGTTGGACGTCGTGTGGTGTGAAGTCCCCAGAGCTGAGAATGACGAAGCGCTCGTCTCGGTACGAGGGATGCATGGTGGCGCATGCGGAGGCAAGCAGCAATAAGAGCGGCCGGAGCGCACCGGTGGCACGCGACATACCAACAACTGGAGCGTTAGCCGCACGGGAACGTGCGCCGGCTCATCACTCGATGATCTCGTGGGCTCGGACCAATAGCGATTGGGGAATGGTCAACCCAAGTGCCTTAGCGGTCTTCAGGTTGATCACCAGTTCGAACTTGGTAGGTTGCTCGACGGGTAGGTCGGCGGGTTTAGCACCTTTGAGGATTTTGTCGGCATAGCGGATACCGGCGCTCACATGCTCAGCGTAGTCAATACCGTAGGAGATGAGACCTCCTCCCTCGGGGAATTGTCTCCGTGCGTCCATTACAGGCAGCCGGTTCTTCGCCGCAAACCCTATAATCTGAGCCCTGTAGGTGGACGTCAGTGGGCTCGGCTCGACCAAGAGTCCACCGGGTCGGGCTCGAAGGATTTCGGCAAACGCGGTATCAATCTCCGCTGACTTTGTTACCTCGTAAGCGCGAATTTTCAACCCCATCCCCGGGCCAGCCGCCTTCATTTGATTCAAAGCCTCTCGGACTCCCGGATAGACGGGGTTCAAAAGGACAGCAACGTCCTTGAGGTTCAGCACGGACTCTTTAAAAACCTCCAGACGCTTGAGCGAAAGGTCATAGGTTAACGTCGCCACGCCGGTCGTGTTAGCGCCAGGGTGGGCGAGGCTCTTGACTAGGCCGCTCGCGACTGGGTCGCCGCTGAGAACCATGACGATCGGAATGCTTGCAGTTGCCTGTTGAGCCGCACGAATCGCCGCGGGAGTGACGGCGATGATGACATCGACCTTGAGCGCGACAAGCTCGGCCGCCAGTGCCGGGAAGTGATCGTCGCGCCCTTCGGACGATCTGTACTCGATCCGGGCATCAGTCGCGACGTAGCCCAGATCCCCAAATCCACGCTGGAAAACGTCGATAGCGGTCAGCGGTTCTGGCGGCGACAGGATCCCTATGCGGGGAGCCTTCTTCGCGGGCTGTGCCTCAGCGCTAACCGGCGCTAGAAACGAGCTGAGCGTGAGAAGGACCGCAAGCCCGATCAGTCGCATGGGTACCTCGGTTGGGATGGCTGGCGGGAGTCTAGCAGACGAGCGGCCACCCGGAATCTTCAATCAAGTGCATTCACGGTCCTGCGGAGCCGTGATAGCCCGGATCGCACGGCGCATATCCGCCCCCGGTAGCATGACAGAGCTGCGGCGGCCTGGAGACCGGCGGGGAAGCGAAATCCCGGCGCAGCCTCCACCGATTAGGACGGCGAGCAGGACGACGCTGGCGCGCGGTATGTTCGTGGCTGCTGTCAGTTCCAACCGACAAGCAACGGATGCTGCAGCATCCCGCTCGGCATCACGCCCCAGCAAATCACCGGAGGCTCGGACACCCACCTGCAATTCGGGCGATGCGGCCAAGCGATTTGATCTCCGACTCTCGAATTGCCCATCAGACGCCAAGACTGGCGAACCAAGCCGTGGCTTTCATTCGCGTGTGGCCTCGGGGATCGTCGCTCGGATAGTCGCCTTTAATTTCTCCATCGCCACGCCGATGGCGTTCTCATCCCACAGCACCGTGAGATGGTGGTTTGTATCGAAGTGACTCGTCTCAGCAAACTTTAAGCGTTGGCACGTGTAGATTACTGGCTTCCCAAGGCCTTCCGCATATCCGGCCTCCCAGTAGGCACCCCTGTTGCCGTGTGTCAGGTCCGCGATAAGAAAGCGCGAGGTTTGTATCTCGACACGGAGCCGATCATCGATAAGACCGGCTGGCTGCTGATCGTCTAGTCGTAGTAGGTCAAACCCAGTTTGAGCCACCGCAACGCGGAAGTGGTCATTCACAAGTTTGTCTAACTGCGGCTGTCCATAGGGCATCGCCATGAATGCTCTGCGGCTGCTTGGCGCTCCACGACGGAGTTGGTCAAAGCGCTCCCACCCAGGAAAGGTGAGAGTCACGACTGCAGAATTAGCGACGACAGTCTGAGTCTTTAGCAGGCCCAGGTCGCTGAGACTGCCCACAACAAAGAGAAGCCCGTCGGCCGACCTGATTCCAAGTATTACTCTCGTGCGGCGTGATGTTTGGGCGGTGGGTCACACCCGAAGATGCGGACGCCGACCTGATGCATCCCAAAGATGCGGCGCGCGGCCGCGCGGTAAGCGGTGGTCGAGCAGCTTGCGGCGGATGATCTGCTGCGCGAGAACCTCGTCCATGCCATCCATACATCTTTGGGGTACGGTCTGGCGTCAATTGGGGGTTTCACTAGGATCAGTCATACGGTGCTTACCGATGCCGCTCGAGTCCGGGCCACGACGACGCCCGAGTTTTGTGGCGGAGGGGCGCGGCACTTTCACGGAGCAGTTACCCCATGACATTTTCATGGAGCAGCAGCACTCGTGCCTCGTTGCTTGACAACCTACAGAAACCTGACCCATAGTTGCCGCCGGCGCCAGCACGCTCGGGAGAAATCGTCGCCATGCCCGGGGCGAGACGTGCCGCGACTGAAGCCCGGCCGAGGGAAGCGATGAACCGACGCGATTTCCTGAAGGTGATGTCTGTCACGACGGTGGCCGCTTGCGGGCGAAGCTTCGCGCCGCAGCCCAGCCCAAACGAAGTTCGGGTCTTGGTCCAGACGATCTACAGGCGTGACGCGTCACCCAAAGAAGTCTTGGAGAAGGCTCGGCAGTTGACGCCGTTCACGCCAGACACCTCGTATGACCCGGTGCGGACTCGGCCGCGCCGCCAGGACCGCGACAAGTACGAGCCCAAGGGGCTGGCGCTCTGGGTCGTGCGCGGCTTCATCAACCCGGCCAGGATCCGTGAACTCGAGGGGCGTACCGGTGACCTCCCGGTTCTCGGTGTCTCTCGCGACAGTGCCCTGGAGCCCCTCGCGGTGGAGTGCGATACCGGGGGGGCGGTCGGCTCGGTGACCAATGCCCGCGTCGCGCTCGGCGTCAAGAAGATCTGGAACCAGGGCTACAAGGGTCAGGGGATCGTCGTGGGGGTCGTCGATGGGGGTATCACCGCCAAGAGCAAGACCCCCAAGCCCGGGGAGGTCGCACGGATCGATCAGGTCGTTAACGGGTGGCCCGGCGACTGGGGGACGACGGCGCTGGGCTGGGGGCCGAGCAACCCAGAGCACGGCAACATGGCCGCGTGGGATGTCCTGGCGATGGCCCCCGAGGCCAAGCTCTGGGACATCCGGATCTGGCAAGATGTCGGCGGCACGGACGCCGATCGATTCAGGGTCTACGTCAGCAATGCCTTGCAAGGCTATCAATTCGCCATCGCTAGCTTCATAGCCACCGGTGCTCCGCACATTCTCACGAACAGTTGGGGCCTCTACAACCGGAACAACGGGATCGAGTTCGCGACGGATGCCAACAGCCCTTTCGCGGCGATCGTTGAGGATGCGTTGGACGCCGGAATGCTCCTGCTGTTCGCAGCCGGTAACTGCGGCGACGTATGTTCTCCTGCGCCAACGCGGTGCGGGTCTGACCTGGGTCCCGGCAAGAGCATTCTCGGCCCGAACGGCCATCCCGAGGTCATGACGGTCGGCGGTGTGACATACAAGGGCGACTGGTACGGCTACACGAGCCAGGGGCCTGCAGTGCTGCCCCCTAACGCCGCCAAACCCGACTTCTGCTCGATCACGAAGTTCCAGGGCTTCTTTCCGTTCTCCGTCTCGAGCAAGTCCTACGACGGGGGCACCTCGGCCGCGTGCGCGACGGCGGCGGGGGTAGTAGCCCTCCTCAAGCAGTACAAGCCCAACAAGACCCAGGCCCAGATCAAGGCGGCGCTGACTGGGACGGCCCAGGACATCCGAGCAGCAGGAGTGGACAGCGACTCGGGCGCAGGGGTCATTCGGGCCTGGCAGGCCTTCAACGTGATCTAAACCGGCTAGTAACGCGATCCGCAAGGACGCGCGGAGACAGGCGGGGGCGTGGCAGCGCGAGTACTGATCATCGGGGCCGGGTCGGCCGCCGGCGAGAATCTCATCCGGAGTCTCTCGGCCGGCGATCCCGCTCTCGTGCTGGTCGGCTGCAACGAGGATCAGTTCGTCCTCCGACGTTCCATCGCCAAAGCGCTCTACCTGGTGCCGTCGCCCCGGAGTCGAGAGTTCATCGGCGCCCTACGGCGCCTGATCGACGACATCGGCATCGATCTGATCGTCCCGACGAACGACGCGCACGTCCGCGCGCTCTCGGACGGACGCTCTCGGCTGCGCTCCCGGGTATTCCTGCCGCCGCCCGCGGTCATCGAACTTTGCCAGGACAAGGTCCGGTCGATCGCGGAACTGCGGCGCTGCGGCATCCCCGCACCCGAGACTTATCCCCTGACTGGTCTGCGGTCGATCCGACCGATCTTCGATCGACTCGGGGGTCCGCCGCTCTGGTGCCGCCCGCGGACGGGGACCTGCGCGCGCGGTGGGGCGGCGGTGGCGAGCCCCGATCAAGCCCGGAGCTGGATCGAGCTCTGGCGCTCCATGCAGGGAATACCCGTCCGGTCGTTCACGCTCTCCAAATACCTTCCCGGGCGCGAGATTCTCTGCCAGTCCCTCTGGGATGGCGGGCGCCTGGTTCTCGTCAACACGTTCGAGCGCCTGGCTTACTTCGGCGTCGACAACATCCCGAGCGGCGTCACGTCGCTCTCGTCCCTGGCCAAGACGGTCGCCGCGCCGGCGGCCGTGGAGGTGTGCTGTCGAGCCGTGCGTGCTGTGGCCCCGGAGGCCTCGGGCGCCTTCAGCATCGACGTCAAGGAGGATGCCGAGGGCCGGCCACACGTCACGGAGATCAACGCGGGCCGGCTCTTCATGGCCATGACGGCGTTCGACCGCGTCCTCAAGCACAACACCGCGCTGACATACATCCGGCTGGCATTGGGCGAAAGGGTGGAACTGGGCGAGGAGTATGACGCCGTGGACGGCTACTACATGACGCGCGATCTCGACACCGACCCCGGCGTATTCCATGCCGACGATCTGTTCGTCGGCATCAACACGATCCCGCGCTCGAGGCGATCGTGCAGCGAACCTAACACGGGAGGGAGCGGTCATGGGCTTCGATCCGCCAGGGCTGGGCGAGGTACACGAGATTTGCATCGAGCTCCAAGGCCCGGTCGGTGAGACGGCGTTCCGGGACTTCGAGAAAGCTGTCAAGAAGTGCATCAAGGACCTCGGCGACCTAACGGATGGCGCCTTCGGCGGCGCGAAGCTCAAGGTGAAGAAAACCAAAGCGCAGACCAAGCCGAAGCCGTAGTCGAGGAGCGCACGCATGCCGTCCAAGCCGCGCGGAAAGCGGGTGACCGTGACCGTCCGGGTCGACGCTCGACGCCTGGAGCTGTTCCAGCTGCAGGTCCAGCGGCTAGCGCGTCGCCTCGGCGTCCCGATCGCCGGGATCCGCGTCCGTCGGGTCGTGAAGAGGACTAAGCGAGCGCCCTGAGTTCGGTCTCGGCCTCCGAGAGGCTCTCGGCCATTCCCATGGCGCGAAACTGGGCGCACGCATCCCGGAGTTTTTCGGTCGCCCGTACGTGATCACCGGTCGCGCGTAGCAGCCGACCCAGTCCGAGCTGACAGCGCGCGGCGAGCGGTCGCATCTCCAACTCGTCGGCCAGCCCGACCGCCGCCTGATACCGCGTCACTGCCACGGAGACGTCGGATGAGTTCTGCTCCGCCCCGATCTCGGCGAGCAGTCGAAGCGTCCATGCCTCGTGCCCCCGCTCGTTGTGCTCGCGGAACCGCTCGAGCGCTGTCGCAGCGGCCTCGGCTGACTTACGAAGCATCCCGGCAATCCGATAGACCTCTCCCAGGAGCAGCAGCACCTTGGGATAGGTCATTGCTTGCTTGAGCCTGGCCGCGTCGTCCGCCGCCCGCTCGAGCATCGGCAAGGCTTCGGAGATTCGGCCGTCGAGCGCCCATGCCAGTCCGAGTTCCGCCATGATGCGCGTGAGGCCAGCAGCCATGTCGAACGTGCGACAGATCTCGTGTGCCCGCTCCAGCGCGACGGCGGCTGAACTGGCGTCGCCCTGCGCAAGATGACGCAGGCCGGCGGCTCGGTGCGCCCAGAACAGCGTATCGGGGTGATTCGTGGTCACGGCGAGCGCGATGCCCTCCGCCGCAAACCGAGCGGCTTCCTCGAAACGCCCCACTTCGGCCAGGGCTTCCACGAGATGACTCCGCGCGAAGACCGACGGAAGTACCGGGATGCCGAGGTGGTCGTGGATGAGCTGTCCCGTGAGCGTCGTCACGACGCCACCGAAGACATCGATCGTCCGCGCGAAGTCGCCGAGCTGCAGATGGGCACGGCCGACATACATGTCGGTGACGATCCGGAGAGACAGGTCGCCCAACTCCGCGGCGACGGTCCGGGCACGTCGACCCGTGTCGATCGCGCGCTCGTGCAGCCCGAGCAGGAGCAAGCAATTGACCTCGAAGGAGAGCGCTCGGCCGAGGCGGCGGCGGTCGCCCAGGCGCTCGGCGATGACTTGCGCCTGGCGCAGGTGCTCGAGGGTGCGCGGATGCTCTCCCAGCAAGGTCAGGGCGTTGCGGAGCCCCAGGTGCACGTCGACTGTCTCCGTCAGCGTGCCGGGCGTCTGCGGCAAGCGCTCGAGCACCTTGAGGGCCTGCTCGAACCAGACCACCGTCTCCCGGTTGGCGGAGCGGCCGAAGGCCTTCGTTCCCGCTTGTCGCAGATAGCGGGCCGCGCGATCCCACAGTTCGCCCTGAAGCGCGTGATGCGCCAGGTGCTCGACGTGCTCGCTGAGCCGGTCCTCGGGATAGAGGCGCTCCGTCGCGTTCACGATCCCGCCGTGCAGAATCCGGCGACGTTCGCGCAACAGGGAGTTATAGGCGACCTGGCGTGTCAGCCCGTGCCGAAAGATGTACTGCGTCTCTGGAAACAGGGTGACGTCGTAGAGGAACTCGGCGGCCCGCAGGCGGGCGAGGCCCTCACTGAACTCGGGCTCCGGGATGTCGACCACTGCCTGGAGAAGCCGGGCCGGGACGTTCTCACCGATGACCGAGGCGGACTGGAGCAGCCGCTTGTCCTTGGCCGCGAGGCGGTCGATCCGGGCCGCCAGCACAGCCTGAACGGTTGGCGGGACCTGGATCGTCTGCACGGGCGTCGTGAGGCCATAACGACCACGCTCGCCAATGAGCACGCCGTTCTCGGCCAGGGTCCGGACGCTCTCCTCGAGAAAGAACGGGTTGCCCTTCGTGCGCTCGATCAGCAGCTGCTTGACGGGGGCGTGGGCGAGGTCGTCACCGAGCAGCATGCTGAGCAGTTGCTGAGCCGTCGGTGGTGGAAGCGGATCCACCCTCAGCTGCTGGTAGTAGCTCTTGCTACCCCAACTGTGCCGGTATTCCGGCCGGTAATTGACGAGGAGCAGCAGTCGCGCGGTAGGGACGCTCTCGATCAGGCTGTCGAGCAACGCCTGGGTCTCAGAGTCAATCCAGTGGAGGTCCTCGAGGATCAGACACAACGACTGGATGTGGCTCTCCCGGATCAGGGCGCGGACGACAGCGTCGATCGTCTGCTGTCGCCGCTGACGGGGATCCAGTGCCTGCCATTCCGCCTCCTCGACGGGCACTTCGAGCAGCGAGAAGAGCGCCGCGGACCTCGTGACCAGGCTCTTGTCGAGAGCGAGCAGTCGGGCGGTAATGCTCTCCCGGACCTCCTGGTGGGTCGCTCGGTCGTGGACCTTGAAGTACGTACGGAGCAGATCGATCACGGGCCGGTAGGCCGTGGTCTTGCCGTACGAGGCCGCTCCCGTCTTCAAGATCAGCCAACCGGACATGCGCTCGGGGCGCGTGGCCTCGTAGAAGAGACGGGATTTTCCGATGCCGGGGTCTCCCACGACCCCGACGATCTGCCCGCGACCCTGAGCGGCCAACTGCGCCGCCCGACCGAGCTGCGCCAGCTCCGTCTCTCGACCCACGAAGCCGGTCAGCCCCCGGGCGACCGCCGCTTCCAGCGGCCACCGCGCTGCTCCCGTGCCGGTGACGACGTAAACCTCGACCGGCGCATTCAGCCCGCGAATCGGCCGCCCGCCGAGCGGTGTCACGTCGACGTAACCCTCGGCGAGCCTGACCGTCTCGGCAGTGGCGAGGATGGTACCAGGGTCCGCCATCTGCTCCATTCTCGCAGCGAGGTGCGTGGTCTGGCCCACTGCCGTGTAGTCCATGTGGAGGTCGTTACCGATGGATCGCACGACAACGTCGCCGGTGTTGAGCCCGACGCGGATCCGGATCGGGACGCCCAGGGTCCGGACGATCTCGTCCGCGTGTCGCCGCACGCGGTCCTGGATTCGGAGTGCGGCGTAGCAGGCGCGGACGGCGTGGTCCTCGTGGGCGAGCGGTGCCCCGAACAGCGCCATGATACCGTCGCCCATCACCTGGTTGACAGTGCCTTCGTAGTGATGCACGGCTTCCATCATGTGCTCGAGCACGGGATCGAGGATCCGGCGCGCTTCCTCGGGATCGTGGTCGGCGAGAAGCTCCATCGAGCTCTTGAGGTCGGCGAAGAGCACGGTCACGTGCTTCCGCTCCCCTTCGAGCGCCGCCCGCGAATCCAGGATGCGTTCGGCGAGACGCTTCGGGATGTAGCTCTCGGGAGAGGTGAAGCGCGAGCTCGTTGGGGCGGAGGTTGATCCCGCCGGAGAGCCGCACTCCATGCAGAACCTGGCAGTCGGGGAAAGTCGCGCGCCGCAGTTGGCGCACGATGGCGTCAGAGGTGCCGCGCACTCCTCGCAGAACTTCGCACCAGGGTTGTTATCGTGCTGGCACCGCGGACACTTCATCCGGGCTCTCCCCTGGGTGGCGTGCGCACGCTAAGGGCCGAAGCAATACCCCGGCTGAGCGTGGCCGGACTCTAACGTGCGCGACCGGAAGGGTCAACACTCACATTTCGTCACCGAACATGTACCTTGAACCGATAAGGTGGCTCCAGCTCAGGCCGAGATTCAGCCAGTCAGGGGTAAGCGCGTCCACGATCGCGAGAGCTTACTCGGCATAGGCCCAGGCCGTCACGCGTCGCTCGATGGCCGCGAAGACGCCGTAGAGCGCCACGCCCATGGCCGCCAGTACCGCCAGGCCGCCGAAGGCGAGCCGGGTGTTGAAGTCCGACGCCGCGACCGCCATGAGATAGCCGATGCCCGCGTTGGACGCGACGGTCTCGGAGATCACCGAGCCGACGAAGGCCGACGAGACGGCGACCTTCAGCGAGGCGAAGAAGAGCGGCATCGTGCGCGGCACACCGACCTTGCGGAAGATCTGCCAGCGCGAGGCGCCCAGCGAGCGGAGGACGTCGCGCAACTCGGTCTCGAGCGTGGCGAGGCCGACCGCCACGTTGACCGCTACGGGGAAGAAGGCCAGCAGGAACGCGGTGAAGACCGCGGGCACCGTGCCGATGCCGAACCACATGACCAGCAGCGGAACGACCGCGGCCTTCGGGATGCTGTTGAACCCGACCAGGAGCGGATAGACCGCGTCGTTGACCGTCGCCGAGCCGCCGATGGCGAAGCCCAGAAGCAGACCCAGGCCCACCGCCGCCACGAATCCCAGCAGGGTCGTCACGAGCGTGTGCCAGGCGTGAAAGGTGATGGGCCCTGCGGTGCGTACCATCGTCAGCGCAACGCTGCTCGGCGACGGCAGCACGATCGGCTGGACGCGGAGCAGCGTGACCGCAACCTCCCACGCGAGCACGAGCCCGACGAATACAGCCAGCGGCAGGACGACCCGGCGAGCCCGCCGCCCCATCACGCCGCGCTCTCACGAGCCGGCCGGATTTGCTCGCGCATGACACGCATGAGCTCACTGCCCTCGGGGCCGTAGACCTGCGCCAGGGTCCGTGGTCGCGGGAGCGCAACGCGATGCGTGTGCGCGATCCGGCCCGGGTGGCTCGCGAGCACGTAGATCGTGTCGGCCAGGAAGATCGCCTCGCGGAGATCGTGGGTGACCAGCACGCCGGTGAATTCTCGCTCCGCGTGCAGGCGCTGGTAGAGCTCCCACATCTCCTCGCGCGTGAACGCGTCGAGCGCGGCAAACGGCTCGTCGAGGAGGAGCAGCGCCGGCTGGTGGATCAGAGCGCGGCAAAGGCTCACGCGCTGGCGCATGCCGCCCGAGAGCTCGCGCGGCTGTCGGCGCTCGGCGCCGCCGAGGCCGACCGTGGCGAGCAACGCCACCGCACGCTCGCGCCAGCGATCGGACGCCGGGGTGCGCGGATCACCGTTCTCGCGCAGGATCTCGAGCGGAAGCAGCACGTTGTCGAGCACGCTGCGCCACGGCAGGAGGACCGGGTTCTGGAACGCCATGCCGACGTTCGCCAGCGGCCCGCTGACGGGTCGCCCATCCGCGGCGATCGCGCCCGCGGTGGCGGGCAAGAGACCAGATATCAGCTTCAGCAGGGTCGATTTGCCGCACCCGCTCGGCCCGACGAACGCGACTGTGCGGCCGCGCGGAACCTCGAGCGAGACGCCCGCGAGCGCCTGGGTCACGGCGCCGGCGGTCACGTACGCGTAGCCCACGTCGCGTAGCGTGATGGCCGGGACGCTGCGGACCTGACGCGGATCGTCCATCGGAGATGCCGGGTCGCTGCTCAGGGCCCGATCCGCCCGGACGCCGGCCGCAGAAGCCGGAACACGTCCTCCGCCCGGAGCGGGGTGGCGACGACGCGGGCCGCGAAGGGCCGCGCCGCGTCCTCCACCGCGGCGGCGATCGCGGCGGGGGGCGCCATGCTCCCAGCCTCTCCCACGCCCTTGACGCCGAGCGTGTTGAGCGGGCTGGGCGTGACGACGTGCGCGATGCGAATCGGCGGCGACTGCTCGGCGGTCGGGATCGCGTACTCCAGCCACGACTGGGTCGCGAAGACGAGGGTGCATGCGCTCACACGAGCGGGTTTCGTGAGCATGGCCGGAACCGCAGGCCTCTTAAGAAACGCAACTATCGAGACAAGTATGTTGAGGGGGTAACGTCACGTACAGAGACGAGCGCGTCGCGCAGCAGGTGCCGGGTGTATGGGAGATAGCGCCAGCCGCCGCGTTCACAAAGCGACCGAAAGTGCCAACGGAATGCCTCGCGTCGGGCTCCGCTGCTCCTCGAGAACTCGGACGCTGCGTGGCAGGCATCCGCGATGCGAGCTTTCAGAGTCGTTTGCATATCTGCCGGCAACGGCAACCCGAGAATCCGGCGCAACGCGTCTGCGTGGCCCAGGACCGACGCAGAAGAGGCGGACTCAGAGCCCGGCGTGTTGACATGGCAGACAACGGTCGGCTGATCGAGCCACAGGATCTGGCCCATGGTGACCAGACGCAACCCGAGATAGGTGCGTTCCAAGTACCGGGGCATGTCCCTGAAGACCTGCGGCCCAACGTCCGCGCTACGGCATAAATAGCTTCCGGCTAACAACCAGTTCCGCCGGAGCATCGCGCGCAGAGGATCCGCAGCCACGCAGAGGTTGGCAGGCACGTTCAGCACGTCTCGACCGCCGTCGCGCCGATAACCATTCGTTATCACGGCGCAGCAGTCTGGCCGATCTCGCAGCGCGTCGAGACGCAGTGCCAGTGCACCTGGCAGCAAGAGATCATCGTCGTCCAGATCGCAAAACCACGGGGTGTCGGTGGCCCGGCGACCCGTATGCAGGGCCGCCGGGAGGCCTTCGTCCTCGGACACGAGCACGCGTAGCCGTTCGTCGCGCCGTAACATCGCGACCAGTTGCGCATCACATGCCGCCCCATTGATGATGATGAGGGGTACCGGTAGGACGTGTTCTTGAGCGAGCACGCTGTCGATAGCCCGAAGGAGAACGGCTGCTCGCTCCCGTTGTGCCCGGGTTGGCAGCAATACTGTCACGGCTCTTTCCGTGCTCACGACTCCGAGGGGTGCCTCCGAATATCGATGGCGAAGTGCGGGGATGGTTGCCAGTGAATTCCGTTGAACACACAAGGTCCGTCAGCCGCCACGATCCAGCGATATCCCCGCGACAGTTCCTCCACAAACATCGCGCCCGCTTTGATGGTCAAGGAACGCGCGATGCACTGGTGCTCATCGATTCCGAATGGGGAGTATTCATTGGCCGAGTAGGTCCGCTCCAGGAACCGGCGCGGTCGGAAACGATCGGGCTCCGGAAATATGTTGGGATCGCGATGAGCTTCCCTCAGGAGCGCGCCGACCCAGCTTCCTTTGGGAACGTGATAACCCTCGAGCGTGAACGGGGCCAATGCCTCGCGTCCCACTGCCTCCGCTTGCTCGAGCCGCAGTGTCTCCATCACGCAGGCGTCCGCGAGTCGTGGATTTGCGCCGGGCATCGTGAATTCGGCGCGGAGGTCTGTCACGACAGATGGGTTATCGGATAGATGCTTGACAATCCATCGCAAAAGATCCCGAAAGTCGTGGCGTCCGCGTTCGACCATGTAGATCACGTTACCGATTACCGTGTCGTCGACGAGAGCCTCCGCGGCGAGTGCCAATCGGCTGAGGACGCTGTCGCTGAATCCAGTGGCGCCGGCGTGCTGGAGTGACTCCGCGATTTGCAGAACCATGCCGCGAATTGCTGCGAATGCAGCGTGCTGCTGTGGACCGACTGGGGAAACGTGGCCGTCCGGCCCGAGCTGGTGATACGCCGCCACGAGGCTCGAAAGCATTTCCGCATTCGACCGGACGCCTAGTATGACGAGGAATAGAAGTCGCATAGCAATCCGGTCCAATGTCTCTCGGAAAAGCAGAGCGAGGCGAGATTCGGTGCGAATCAGTGCCGCCAGCCGGTCGAGTTCGTCTCGGATGATTTGTCGGATGTCGGACTCACAGCCGCTAATCAGGTCGTTCCGCAAGGTCCCTACGAAGAGGCTTCGATAGTGGGGATGAATCGCAGGATTCATGGCCCGTAGATAATCTGATGGCACGAGCGGCGCGATCGACGTCGTCATCACTGGACCCAAGGAGCTGCTGTGTTGGTTTAGCAGGCGCCGGGCAAGCTGGTAGCCAACGATGCAGATCTTGAGATGCTTGGATCCCCACAAGAGCTTGAATATGGGTCCATGTCGGCCGTATTGCTTCAAATAGAAACGGTCGTCTCGAGTTGCGTCACGGTAAGCGGATAGCGTCAAGGAGCCCGGAGGCAACCGACCACGCAGTGGAAGGAGCTCGTACGCCTTCATCCGCAAGCGCGCGGCACACCACGAGAGCCGATCCCAGATCTCCTGAATCCGGTCGAGCGTCCAGCGTGCAATGCTGCCGAAGTTCGCCGACGCGAGTTTGCCGACGAACAAGCGAACGTCAGTCATTCGCTCGCGACCGGGCCCGGTAGGGAAAAGAGCCCACAGTGGTTCCGGAATGTGCCGCTGATTTCTCCTGGGCCGCGTCATCTCCGGATGACCCTGACGATAGGCGATGCATCATTGCCTCGACGATGCGAAAGGTGGCCGGAGTCTAGTGATCGATGACAGGGAAGTCAAGATCGCTTACCCGGTGCGCTTCACGCTACCGGCTTCGCAGGTAGGGATTGCCCTCGTGCTTGGCCTGGAAGTCGGTCCAGGCGGCGATGTCGCGCGCTTTGAATTCGCGCAGGAACGTCCAGCTCGTTGCCTTGAGGACCTGATCGGGCAGAAATGTGTACCACGCGATGCGGAGGCCGAGCGCGAAGTGCTCGGCGAGACTCAGCGGTCTCGAGAGCTTGCCCTGCATGACGGAGAGCGTCCCGGGCACCGCGGCACGCACCTGACGCACCTCTTCGACGGAGTGGGGCGACTCGAACTGCACCCAATCCACGCCGCCGTGCTCCCGGTACGCGTTCAATCGCTCCACGAGCTCTTGCATGCCCCCGCTCGTCGCGTCGCGGGCGTAGCACTGAGCCATGATCACGAAGTCCGGATCGAGCTCGTTGCGCGCGCGAACGGCCGCCTGGTAGCGCTCCACCGCCGTGTCACGCGAGACCACCTCGATGCCGGGGGTCTGCGTCGCGCGTTTGCCCTCGATCGGCTGGTCGTCGATGCGAATGCCCGCTAACCCGGCGCGGATCGAGTCGTGGACGAGCCGGCGCACGGCGGGCGCGCCGCCGTGGCCGGTGTCGCCGTCGAGGATCACCGGAAACGAGACGGCGCGGGCGATGTAGCCACCGAACTGCACGCACTCGGCGGCGGAGAGCACGCCCGTGTCCGGGAATGCAGTGTAGTTGCCGCCGGTGATCCCGGTGCCGACGAACGCGGCCTCGCAGCCCGCGGCTTCCATGATCTGAGCGTGGAAGGCGTTGGGTGTGCCCAGCACGGCCAGCACGCGATCGTCTCGCGCCAGCAGCGATCGCAGCCGGGACGACGCTAACGGCGGGCGGTTAGACACGAGTCGGGGCCGGAACAACCGGCGCCGGCGTGAAGCGGCGATAGAAGCGCAGCGCATTGTCCCAGAACAGCTTGCGCCTCTGGGACGCCGGCAAGTCCCACGCCATGACCGTGTCTACCGATTTTGGAAACCAGCTCTCGCCGTGCGGGTAGTCCGACGCGTACATCAAGATGTCCTCACCAAGGAGCTGGATGACGGCCTTGGTCAGCTCAACGCCTTCCGACATCTCGATGGTCTGAAAGAAGCGGCCGGAGGTGATGTAGTCGCTCGGTCTCAGCTTGAGCGACGGCAGCGCCCGCGCGACGGACTGAGCGTGCTCGTCCAAGCGCTTGGCCCAGAACGGCAGCCAGCCGTGGCCGGCCTCGAGCACGCCGAGCCGAAGGTTCGGGTAGCGGTCGAGCACGCCCGCGCCGATGATGGCCGCCATGTTGCGCATACCGCACCAGGGATGCGCGGCC
>JACXTT010003071.1_pt1 | contig 26076 bp, 20 predicted proteins | sample 9270951 | NCBI WGS metagenome assembly JACXTT01 (sample SAMN15532306, study PRJNA645909) | rock metagenome | isolation source: weathered quartz diorite | place: Puerto Rico | collected 2017-06-21
GTTTCATGCTCCCTACGCATTGGAATCAAACTACCCTTTCATGCTCCCTCCGCGTTGGAATCACTTTACCGTTTCATGCTCATTTCTGGATTGGAAAATGCTTAGGACTTGCTCGTTCGAGCGAAGGCCTGACCCCCGGCGATAGAATAGAATTTCACCCCCCTCACCACAGATGAAGCCCCTTCAAACCCCCAAAAACCCGTGTTTTTCTTCGGGACCCTGCGCCAAACGTCCCGGCTGGTCCCTCGACGCCCTCCAAGGGGCCGCGCTCGGCCGTTCGCACCGCGCCAAGATCGGTAAAGCCAAACTCGCCGAAGTCATCGACCGTAGCAAGAAACTGCTCGGCATGCCCGCGGACTATGTTCTTGGCATCGTTCCCGCCTCCGACACCGGCGCCATCGAGATGGCCATGTTTTCGCTCCTTGGCGAACGCGGCGTGGATATGCTCGCCTGGGAAAGCTTCGGCAGCGGTTGGGTCGCCGACGTCAAGAATCAGTTGAAAATCGCGGATCTGCGCACCTTCAAGGCCGACTATGGCAAGATCCCCGACCTCACACAAGTCGACTGGAAGCGCGATGTCGTCTTCACCTGGAACGGCACGACGTCCGGCGTCAAAGCCCCGAACGGCGACTGGATTGCCGCCGATCGCGAAGGCCTCTCCATCTGCGACGCGACCTCCGCCGTTTTCGCTATGGAAATGCCGTGGGACAAGCTGGACGTCGTCACCTATTCGTGGCAGAAGGTTCTCGGCGGCGAAGGCGCGCACGGCATGATCGCCCTCAGCCCCCGCGCCATCAAACGGCTTGAAACCTACGCCTCGCCTCGCCCCCTGCCCAAGATCTTCCAGATGACCAAGGGCGGCAAACTCATCGGCGGCATCTTTGAAGGCGAAACGATCAACACGCCGTCGATGCTTTGCGTCGAAGATGCCCTCGACGGCCTGAAATGGGCCGAATCTGCCGGTGGACTCGCCGGCCTCATCGCCCGTTCCGAAGCCAACCTCAAGGTCGTTGAGGACTGGGTTGCCGCCTCGGCCTGGGCCGGGTTCCTCGCCGAAGACAAGGCGATCCGCTCCAACACGTCCATCTGCCTGAAGATCGTGGATCCCGCTTACACCGCGCTATCCGCCGACGATCAGGCCAAGCACGCGAAAACCCTTGTCTCGTTGCTCGACAAAGAGGGCGCGGCGTTCGACATCGGCGCTTACCGCGACGCTCCGGTCGGCCTCCGCATCTGGGGAGGCGCGACCGTTGAAACATCCGACATGCAGGCGCTGATGCCGTGGCTCGACTGGGCTTACGCCGAAGTCAAAGCCAAATTCTAAAGCACCCGGCGCTACTGAATATCGCCGATGCGTTCAGGCATATCCGCCAGCACATAGCTGAGCACCGCGAGAGAAGCCACATTCAATTGGAACTCACGCGGCACGATCTTGTCGAACGTATCGGCGTTTGTGTGATGCCAGTCGAAGTAATGCGTGCCTACGGTGCGCACGCCGAAGCCGGGTACGCCTGCCGCGAGCAGCGGTCCGATATCGGCGCCGCCGCCTCCGGGCAGCATCTTGCCGCCTTCGATGCTCTCGAGCAGCTTGCCGATTTCCACCGCCCGCGCGAAGGCCGCCGGCGACGTCGGTTTCATCGGCGCCGCGCCAGCGCCGCCAGGGACGCCACGACGGCGTCCTCCGCCAACGCCTTCTCCCCCTCCGCTGCCGAATCCGAAACCCAACGGCTTTTCCGCGCCGCCATCCATCTCGATCGCCGCCACATGCTTCTTCGCTTCTTCGCCGACCATCTCGCGATAAGCCCGTCCACCGGCGCCGCCATTCTCCTCATTCACCCAGAACACGACGCGGATCGTCCGGCGCGGCTTCAAGCCGAGCTTCTGGATCAGCGCCACTGCCTGAAACGTCGCCATGATGCCGCTGCCATCGTCGTTCGCGCCCTGCCCAATGTCCCACGAATCGATGTGTCCGCCGAGCACCACCACTTCCTCGGGCTTTTCGCGTCCGCGGATCTCACCCATCACGTTGTGCGAATCGGCATCGGGATTCTGGTGCGCTTCCATCATCAGGCGAACCTTCACCGGCGTCCCGCTCCTCGTGAGCCGGTGGATCATCGCCGCATCTTCTACCGTGATCGCGGCCGCCGGAATTTTCGGTCCGTTGCCTACGTAGTTCATCGCGCCGGTGTGCGGCGTCGCAAGGCTGTTGCCCGTCATCGATCGGACCAGAGTTGCAACAGCGCCCAGTTCCGCGGCGCGCGAAGCGCCGGAACTGCGATACAACACAGTCTGCCCATATCCCTGCCACTCCGGGTTGAAGAGCACGATCTTGCCAGCTACTTTGTCTTTGCCGAGCGCCTGCAGTTCGTCGTAATTTGTCACCGAAATCACATCCGCCGTGATGCCGCCGGGCGGTGTGCCGACGCTCATGCCGAGCCCCAGCATTGTGAGCGGCTTTTCGATCGGGGCAAGAAGAGTGGCCGATTCGTGGCCGCGAACCCAAAACGGAACCTTCACCGGGGGCGTCTGAACGTTGGTAAGCCCAGCCTTCTTCATCTCCGCGGCGGACCACTGAATCGCGCGTTCGAGCGACGCAGAACCACTCAGCCGCGGGCCGATCTGGTCGCAAAGATAACGCAACCGCTCCATGCCTTCCTTGTCTTCGAGCGCCGCGGCGATCAGCTTTTTCGACACTTCTCCATAGTCGGACGCGATGTCCGCGGCAGACAACAGCACTGGCAACAACAACAAAGCGAGCGGTTTCTTCATTTCCACACGATAACACTGTGTTTTACTGGGATTGTCGCGGAACATGCCCGATCCGAAGCTCCAACAGTACGAAGAGAAACGCGCGTTCGAACAAACGCCCGAGCCCGCGCCTACGCCTGCGCCATTGGCATCGCCTTCCGGCAATGTCTTCTGCGTCCAGCGTCACGATGCGACGCGTCTCCACTACGACCTGCGCATCGAGATCAACGGCGCGCTCGAATCCTGGGCGGTGCCGATGGGTCCTACGCTCGATCCCAATGAAAAACGCCTCGCCGTGCACGTGGAACCGCACCCGCTCGAGTATTCGACCTTCGAAGGCAACATCCCCAAAGGCAACTACGGCGCGGGTTCGATGATGCTCTGGGATCTCGGCACGTTCGATGTACTCGACAACATGCCCGCGGATAAACAAATCGAACGCGGCGACTTCAAGTTCCGCCTCCACGGCCACAAACTCAAAGGCGACTTCGCGCTGGTGCGCATGAAAGGCTCCCAAAAGGGCAACGAGTGGCTTCTGATCAAAAAGAAGGACGCCGCCGCGACGCCCAAGTGGGACATCGACTCGGTTGGATGGTCCGTCGCAACCGGACGCACGCAGGAAGAGATCGCCCATGAGATGCCGGCTCGCACCATGAAGCCTGCCAGCGTCAATCCGGGCGATTTGACCGGGGCGGTTGCGCTCGCGGCGCCTCCGGCGAGGCTCGAGTCGATGCTCTCGCACATTGGCGACCAGATCCCGTCGAACAAAGACTGGATCTTCGAGATCAAGTGGGATGGGGTTCGCGCATTCGCCATCGTTGACGAAAATGGCACGCGTTTTGTCGGGCGCCAGGGCAGCGCGATGAACAAGCAGTATCCCGAATTGATGAAGCTGCACGAATCCGTGCGGGCGCGGGTCGCCGTGCTCGATGGCGAAATCACCACGCTCGACGAGCAGGGCCGGCCGTCGTTCCAGAGGCTGCAGAACCGCATCATGGTGGAGGACGCCAGCGCTGCCGCACAGTACGCCCGCAAGCTGCCTGCCGTGTATTTCGCGTTCGACCTCGTCTATCTCGACGGCTACGACCTGCGCGGCACGCCGCTCGTCGAACGCAAGCGCATGCTGCGCATGATTCTCGATCCGCACCCGGCTGTCAAGTACTCGGAACATTTCGACGTCACCGGAGAGCAGCTCTTTGAGCTCGCGCGAGCGCAGGGCCTCGAAGGCATCGTCGCGAAACGCGCGCAGTCGAGATACGTTGGCGCGCGCAGCAAAGACTGGTTGAAGTTCAAGGTCTACGCGGAACAGGAATTCGTTCTCTGCGGCTATGCGACTGGCGAACGCGACTATTTCGGTGGACTCATTCTCGGCGCGTATCAGGACGACGGCCAGACGCTACACTTCTGCGGGACTGTCGGCACGGGGTTCGACCGCAAGATGATCGAACACATCTTCAAGCAATTGCAGCCGCTGCGCACGGAGGTTTGTCCATTTCCCGCGGTTCCGGTGCTGAACGGCCCCGGCGTGTGGATCAAACCGGAACTCGTCTGCACCGTTCGCTACCACTCGTGGACCTCCGATGAGCGCCTGCGAACTCCGATCTTCGTCGCCATGCGGCCAGACAAGCGTCCCTCTGAAGCGACCTTGACTCCGGGCATATTTGCGGTTCCGGACAAGAAGCATCGCGAACTTTTGCTAACGGGCGACAAAGAAGTTACCCTCACCATCGACGGCAAGCGCGTTACCTTCACTAATCCATCCAAGCCCTACTATCCCGCGACCTCATGGAGCGAAGCCTACGTCAAGCGCGACCTCATCAACTACTACGATGCGGCCGCATACCTGATTCTGCCGTACCTCGAAGACCGGCCGCTTTCCCTGCGCCGCTATCCCGAGGGCATTGAAGGTGAGGGCTTCTTCCAAAAACACGCGGAAAAAGGCTTTCCCTCGTGGATGCGGGTCGAAACCATCATCGCCGAAGATGGCCACGAACGGCAGCAGATCATTGGCGGCAGCAAAGCCGGCCTGCTGGCGCTGGTCAACATGGGGTGCATCGATCAGAACCCTTGGATGAGCCGTGTCCAATCGCTCGATCATCCGGACTTCATCCTCATCGATCTCGACCCGTATGACTGCAGTTACGACAAGATTGTGGAGGCGGCCCATTACGTCCGCCGCAAGCTCGAGATCCTCGAACTCGAGAGCTACCCGAAGACCACCGGCGGCAACGGCATGCACCTGTATATTCCTGTGGAGCCGGTGTATTCATACGACCAAACCAAGTCGTTCTGCGAGATCATCGCGCGTATTGTGGCGTCGGAGAGGCCGGACCTGTTCACGACGCCACGTTCGGTGAACCGCCGCGAGAAGCAGCGGGTGTACTTCGACTATCTACAGAATGGCCGCGGCAAGACGATTTCCGCTCCCTACGTGCTCCGAGCACGTCCCGGAGCCCCAGTGGCGACACCGCTCGAATGGCGCGAAGTCGTCAACGGGCTGCGACCGCAGAACTTTCACATCCGCAACGTGCTTGACCGTTTCGATCGCGCCGGCGATCTCTTCTCCGGCGTGCGCACCAAGCCGCAGCGAATCGAACCCGCGATGGAAAGGCTCCCTTTGCTGTTGCCGAAGAAGGCCTGATCTACTTCCGGCCGAGCACGCCTTCGAGCGTATCCCCCGTAAGAACCTTCTTGGACCAACGTTCCGCTTGCACCAAGGACACCTTCTGCAGCCGCTCCTCCGCCCACTTGGGCAGCGTCCCGAACTTGGCCTCCAGCAGGCCACGGACAATGTGGAGCGTGGCTTCAGCCTTACCCTCTTCCCGGCCTTTCGCAAGCGCCGAGTCGTGGATATCCTTCAAAAACACATTCTCGTCGATCTCGACCGAAATACCCATGTTCTTGAACTCCATTGTCAGACGTTCCGATGCCCCGCGCAAGCCCGACAGCATCGCGAGTTGCGTCAACGCCCTTTGTCTCTTTGGCGCTGGAAGCCGGTTCGCTTGGGCGACAATCTTTCGCAGCTTGGCCATTCCGCCTCCCGCCAGCATTGCAAGCGCGAAGTCTCCGGGCCTTCCACTTTCGAGCAATTTCTCGCTATCTAATTCACGAATGTCCATCAACCGGAAGGCCGCCTGCAGACATCCGAGATCCAACCGGTCCGGCATCCGCATTTTCGCGCGGCCCATGTAAACGACCACCTGCCGGATCCGCTTGCTGCGAAACTTCCAGCCGGCCATGACCGCATAAAGACCTTCCCGGTACGCCATGTCCGGATCGTTGCTGCTTTGGAAATCGATATGCAAAATCGTGTCGTCGGCGAGCAACACCAGCAAGTCGGCCACCCGTTCTTCGACGGACGTAAGTTCCAGATTGAGAAATTCCTTTACGGCAACGCCGCCCGCCAATTCGTCCAGCAGGCTCGGACGGTCCTGCTGGAACAGATCTTTGACGACGGCATCGTAGCGAAAGCTATCCTTCACGGCACGCTACGCCAGGTCCCGCAGAAACGGATAGCTATCTTTCATCTGGTCGAAATTCAGCTCCACAAAGTAATTTTGCACGCCGCCCTTCTTCGCCGCGGCGAACAGCTTCTTCCACTCTACGATGCCCTTTCCGATCGCCACTGTCTTCTTCTCCGCCGGGGACCAGTCCTGCAGGTGCAATGACGCAAACCTCCCCGGATACTTCGAAAGGTAGGTCGCCGCTTCAAACCCGATGCTGATCACCGAAACCTGAAACTGCATTTTCACCAGCTTCGGGTCGAACGAGTTCAGCAACTGGTCGTAGATCAGAACCCCGTCAATCTCTTTAAACTCGCCATCGTGATTATGGAACCCGAGCTGCATGCCGCCCTTTTGCGCCTGCTCGCCGATCTTGTTCATTTCGTCCGCCGCCTGCTTCCAGTCCGCCATCGGACTCCCCGGCCTAATGCCCAGCGACGCCACAATCATCTGCTTGATGCCTAGCTCGTGCGCGAATTCCATCCGTTCCTGCAGCTTCTCCTTCAACTCGCGGAACTGATAGTGGCAACTCACGGTGCGCAGCCCCGCGGATTCGATAATCTTCCGCATCTCCGCCGCCTTCATGCCCACCAGGTTCCCGAACCCGGACTTCTCATAACCGGGAGGTGAACACATCTCGATGGTCTTGTAGCCGATATCCGCCAACTGCTTCAACGTGCCCGGAAAGTCTTTGCTCAACGCCTCCCTTACCGGGTAGGTCTGGCATCCGATCGGCAACCCCAGCGGGCTCGCGAATCCCGCGGCCGCCGCGCCAAGACACACGGCGCCGAACTCTCTTCTGTTGATGATCTTCATAGAATGAAATTCCTCGATTTAAACCGATCCCGGATCCCAACCCTTGCGGTACTCGCGTGACAGATACTTGTTCGCTTCCGCAATATTGGTGATCGTCATCGTAGCCGCATCATACTGCAGCTTCCGTCCGCTCCGCAGCGCCGCGGCATATAAATTCACCGCCTCCGTGATCGGCCAGGCGTTGAGAAAACTGCCCTGGGATTGCTGTCCGCCGCCCCTACATGCGGAAATCCACTGCCGCAAACCCTCTGAAATCTGGCCCGGCTCCCGGCGAGTCCGCTGCGTTTCGGCAACCTGGTATCCGCGCATGCGCTTCTCGGGGATCAAGCGCGGACTCTCCACCCTGAAGCCGGATACGATCTTGCCCTTGTCGCCTACGAACATCATTCCCTCAGCCGGAAACTCCTTGCCGTCCTCTTCGAGTTCCGGAGGCGTCGGGGGCCGGAACCCGCCTTCGTACCAGATCAGATCCACCGCTGCCCGCTGCCCCCGCGCCGGATACTTGAATCGAACCGTGCTCGCTGAAGGGAATGAAAAGTCGTTCTTGATTGCGGTCGACACGCCGTCTTTCAGAATCCGTTCGCGGCTGAGCATGGGCTCGATGCTCGAGGGCCCAACGAGGTCGAGCGCGCGGAACACGGTCCACAGGCTGTAGTGGCCCATGTCCGCCATCGCGCCGCCGCCAAAGTCGTACCAGCCTCGAAACACCATATGCGTGTAGTTCGGATGATACGGGCGGTCCGCCTCGGGCCCGAGCCATAAGTCCCAATCGAAACCTTTGGGCACGGGCGGCGTATCGGCGGGGATCGTCGGATACTGAGGCCACACCGGCCGGTTGGTCCAGTTGTGGACCTCGCGCAGCGTGCCGATCTCGCCCGCTTTGATCCAGGCGAGCACGGGCTCCATCGTGCCGTTGCTATCCCACGGAACAAAGTGCGTCGAAACGCCGCGTTCGCGCGCGGTGTCGATCACCAGCTTCGCCTCTTTCAACCGATTCGAGATCGGTTTGTGCAGAATGACGTGCATGCCCTTCTTCATCGCAGCCATGCTGATCACGGCATGCAGGTGGTCGGGCGTCATCACCTTCACCGCGTTCAGGTCTTTCTCTTTATCGAGCAGCTCGCGGAAATCCGCATACGCGGCACAACCCTGGAACTTGCTGCCGGACGTTTTCGACGAACCGTAGTAAGTCTCGACGATGTCCTTGCCCACATCCCTCCCGCCAGGGATCGCTCCGTCCGCCAGGCCGCCTCCTCTCCAATCCGGGTTGTCGAGCGCTTTGCGAATCGCGTTACGCAACCCGTCTTTCGACCAATCGCGATATCCTTCCGCAAACTGGCACGGGTCGCAAACCGACGTGATCTGGATTTCGGGCGCCGCGAGAAGCGGAAGCATCTCGCGCAGACCCTGCGTTCCCACGCCAATATAGGCGAGAGTGATCTTGTCGCTGGGAGCGACGTGACCTTGGCCCCCGAGCACGTGTCTTGGAACGATGGTGAACGCCGTGGCTACGGTGGCGGCAGTCCCCAGAAATTGGCGGCGGTTGTTTACAGCAGACATCTGGGGAATCATACTGCGTCGCCGCATCGGCGACAATGGTCCAGCAGCCACGCCGCGCCGCTCTTACTACTTCTGCCGCCAGAACTCCGGATCCGCTTCCGCGACGTCGGCCGATACGGCGCTCAACCGCGGGTGGATGCGGAAGAGCATGTTCTCCTGCGCCAAGTCCGCGGACCCTCCCGCCACTGCCGGAGTTACGCCTCGGGATGGCGGCGCGCCGGACGATCGCAGGTATCCGGCGCCGGAGCGGCTCACGCCGTCATCCAGCGACTTCAACGACGCAAGCGGCGAAATGACGTAGATGGTTCCCGTTGATGGACCGAAAAGCGATTGGTACGCCAATTCAGGCCGGTCGAGATTGATGCCGTCCATCCGGCTCCGGCGCGCGCCCAGCACGTTCTGGAATTCTCCCTCAGATCCCAACCCGACCTGAAACACCGTAATTTGCAGGTAGCGCGCCTTGCGCAAAGCTTGTAACGCATCGTCCGGCCGATGGCTCCAAAAGGGCCGGTACACCAGGACCTGGGTCATGTGGGACCGTTCATCGCGTGCGGCATTCTGGCCGGCCGCTTCGTCGAACTGTTCCATTCCGGAAAAAGAAAGATGCGTCTCGAACTGCCATGTCTCCGGTCTGCCGGTGAGCGAACTGACCCCGAAAACCTGGATTCCGGCATCTGGAGCGCTCAGGGGCCTTTCGTAATGGGGAGCGCTGACTCCTCCGGTCTGCCTCAAACGGATCAAGGGCCAAGGCTGTCCCATAGCCGCAAGGGGCAGTAACAGGAAGAATGCTAAAGTCCGGCGTTTCATTGCAAAAAAGCCCTCCCTCTGTGCTTGACGAACAATTCACATTTGGCCAACATGCAGATCAATGATATAACCGGGCGAATAACCACGCGATATCATGAGCCTCATGCGGAAACTCTGCCTGCCCGTGGCGCTCCTGCTTCCGGTTACTTTTGCGCAATTGCCGCAACAGCAGCCTGGCACAAAGTTGACCCTCGACCAATTGAAAGCGCAGATCCATGTCACGGCGGGCAAACGTCTACGTCCGCAAGTCTGGCCTAATGGCGCCCGCGTCGCGGTGGCTCTGAGCTTTGACGTGGACAACGTTTCCGCGGCCCTGGCGCGTGGCGAACTTGCGCCTGTTGCACTCACCCGCGGCGAGTACGGCGCCGTCGATGGGCTTCCGCGCGTCCTGCGTTTACTCGAGAAGCATCAGATTCCTGCTTCGTTCTTCATCCCTGCCGTGAGCGATCTATTGCACCCCAAGATGATCCAGGACATCATGGCGTCCGGTAAGCACGAAATCGCCATCCACGGCTGGATCCACGAGAATTTGCTCGCACTCAACAATCAGGAAGAAGAGCAGCGGTTGCTGAACCAGGCGATCGACCATCTCACCAAAGTCGTAGGCAAGCGGCCTGTTGGATATCGCGCGCCATCCTGGGCTTTCAGTCCGTACACAATGGCGCAAGTAGCCAAGGCGGGATTCCTTTACGACAGCAGCCTCATGGCCAGCGACGATGCTTATGAGGTGATGCTCGATGGCAAATCTACTGGCGTGGTGGAACTCCCTATCGAATGGATTCTCGACGACTTTCCGGTGCTCAACGTACCCACTGGAACCATGCCCTCGCCGGATCTCGTGAACCAGGCGTTTCAATCGGAATTCGACATGGCATATGCCGAAGGCGGCCTCTTCGTTCTCACCATGCATCCCCACGTCACCGGCCATCGCTCTCGCATCGCTGGGCTCGAAAGGCTGATCCTTCACATGAAATCGCGCCCCGGCGTGTGGTTCGCCACCCACGAACAGATTGCACGGTACGTGAAGGACAAGGGCCGCTAAACTCTGAATGGAATTTCGGTCAATAATACCGGAAAAGCTCGCAAGATATTATTCAGTTATTGACCCAGGTGAAACCCCTCGGCGGAGCCATCTGCCTTGAGCTGTTGCGGATCACACGGCCAGTCTGTGTGTTTATGTAAATCATGCGAAACACTGGACTTGTTTCATCTTCACAATTTATTCACAATCCTTTTACACCTCCCCGAGCGTTCGAATAGTAGGCTCGTAAGTAGACCGGCTCTTCGCTTCTGATCGAGAAACGAAACGCTGGTTGCTCTCGACAATAAATGAACAGAATGGAGTTAAAAAGTGAATTATCTCTTTGATCAACGAAAGCTCTTCGTTGCCGCTCTCGCTCTTGGATGCGCCTGGGGCACGGTCAGCCACGCACAGTCGCTGGTGAAAGTCACACCACCGCCTACGCCGACGCTCATTACCCCGCCGGCGGGAAATACCGCCTTCATGGTAGGCCATGCCAAGGGCACACAAGGCTACATCTGCCTGCCCACAAGCGAAGGCGCCTCTACCGCCGTCTGGACTGGCAAGCCCGCACGTCCCGAAGCCACCCTCTTTCAGAGCTTCTTCGGGCAGGATTTCCAGATCATCACGCACTTCCTCAGCCCGAATCTGAACCCCACTGATCCTACGCAACCGGTTCCCTTCGGCAACGCCACGTGGATGAGTTCCTTCGATAGCAGCAGGGTGTGGGCTGCCGTCCTACACGGGGAAACGATCAACCCAAGCGCCAGCGAGCCGAGTTGCCCGAACACCGGTTCGATCGCCTGTCTTCTGCTGACAAGGGTTGGCGCGCTGCAGGGTCCGACAGGTGGTAACCTGCTGAGCCAGACGACCTTCATCCAACGGTTGAACACCAAGGGAGGATCTATTCCTGCCGACGGTTGCTTCGTGTCCGCCGACGTGGGCAAGCAGGTGCTCGTGCCTTACACAGCCGACTACTTCTTCTACCGCGCGGATCACGACTAGCCGATCTGCCGTTGTTTCGGTGAATTCGCCACGAGCGGAGAGCGCTAGGAAGGCCCTTCCGCCGCTCGTGGCGGCCTCACTACGTGAGCAATAGTGGCCGAACCACCTGCCCATGAACATCCGTCAACCGGTAGTGCCGCCCCTGGAACTTGTAGGTCAGCTTCAAATGGTCTACGCCGAGGCAATGCAGCATGGTCGCGTGCAGGTCGTGCAGGTCCATCGCGTTTTCCGTGATGTTGTACGAAAAATCGTCGGTCTCGCCGTAGGTTTGCCCGCCCTTGATCCCGCCGCCCGCGCACCAGATCGAGTAGCACCGAGGATGATGGTCACGGCCATAGTTGGTTTCGGTGAGGGTCCCCTGCGAGTAGACCGTCCGTCCGAACTCGCCTGCCCAGATCACCAGGGTGTCGTCGAGCATGCCGCGCTGCTTCAAGTCCTCGATCAAACCTGCGGACGGTTGATCGGTTTGCAAACACTGCCCGCGGATCTCCCTCGGCAAATTGTTGTGCTGATCCCAGCCGCGATGAAACAGTTGGATGAACCGCACACCGCGTTCCGCCAAGCGCCGCGCGAGAATGCAGTTCGACGCGTACGAACCCGGCTTCCGCGCATCGGGACCATACAGATCCAGCACGGAATCCGGCTCCTTGGACAAGTCCGTCAACTCGGGAACCGAAGTCTGCATCCGGAACGCCATCTCATACTGCGCGATCCGGGTGGCGATTTCCGGATCCTGCGCCTCGCTCAGCTTCAACTCGTTCAATTTCGCCAGATCGTCGAGAAAGCGCCTCCGCGCATCGCCCGAATAGCCTGCGGGGTTGGACAGATACAGCACCGGATCCGCGCCCGACCGGAACTTCACGCCCGCAAACTTAGTGGCCAGAAATCCGCTGCCCCACGCGCGATCCGCAAGCGCTTGCGAATTGCCGCCGCCGAGCGACACCAGCACCACAAACGCCGGCAGATCCTGCGTCTCGCAGCCCAGCCCGTATGAAATCCACGCACCCATGCTGGGACGCCCGGCCAATTGAAAGCCCGATTGCACGAACGTCACCGCGGGATCGTGATTGATCGCCTCCGTATGCATGGACTTAATGAGGCAGATGTCATCGGCGATGCGGCCGGTGTGCGGCAGCAACTCGCTCAGCCACATGCCGCTCTTGCCGTGTTGCGTGAACTGAAACGCCGAGGACGCCGTCGGAAAGCTCGCCTGATACGCTGTCATGCCAGTCAGGCGCTGCCCTTGCCGAATTGAATCCGGCAGTTCCTTGCCGTGAAACTTTTTCAAATCCGGCTTGTAGTCGAAGAGATCGAGCTGCGACGGCGCCCCGTGCTGCATGAGAAAGATCACGCGTTTCGCACGCGGCTTGTGATGCGGAAGTCCCGGCAAGCCGCCAGTTGTGGAACCCGGAGCGCCATGCAAAAGCGAAGACAACGCAGTCGCGCCCAATGCCGTGCGCGTAAAGAGCGTTCTTCTCGAAAGCAACTCGGATGCCGCGCTCATTGCTTGGTCACCGTCTCATCCAGGTTCAACAGCAGACTCGCGACTGCCGCATAAGCCGCATGTTCGCGCGCGTCGAGGCTCGTGTCGCGAGGCGACTCGCCTTGCCGCAGGAAAGCTTCCGCGCGCTTGGCGTCGGACGCAAAGTAATCGCGGTGATACCGCAGAGCGCCATCGAGCACCTCGCGTTCCTTCGCCCCGGGTGTGCGCCCCGTCACCAGCCGGAATCCCCAGCCGATGCGATCCGCGCCGCCCTCCAGCATCATCCGCTGCCCGATGAACCGGGCCGCCTCGAGAAACGTCACGTCGTTCATCAGGTTTAACGCCTGGAGCGGCGTGTTCGTGCGGCTCTCGCGAACGACGCATGCCTCGCGCCCCGCCGCGTCGAAATTCACCATCATCGGAGGCGCCACCGTCCGCTTCCAGAACGTATACAAACTGCGCCGGTACAGATCAGGACCCTTTCCTTGCACATAGTACATGTCCTGCATGATTTGGTCTTTCCACAAACCTTCCGGTTGATACGGCTTCACCGAAGGACCTCCGACTTTTTCATGCAGCAAGCCTGACAAAGCCAGGGCCTGATCGCGAATCATTTCCGCGGTCAACCGGCGCCGTGGACCTCGCGCCAGGAGCCTGTTTTCCGGATCGCGCTGGAGCAATTCCTGCGATTCGTTCGAAACCTGCCGGTAGGTCGCGCTTGTGACGATTGTCTTCTGCAGCGCCTTCATATCCCAGCCCGTGCGCATGAATTCCAACGCCAGCCAATCCAGTAGCTCGGGATGCGTCGGCCAGTCGCCCTGCACGCCGAAATCCTCGACGGTCTTCACAATGCCTGCTTCGAAATACATCTGCCAGATGCGGTTCACCGCCACGCGGGCCGTGAGCGGATTGGCCGGATCGATGAGCCACTTTGCGAACCCCAACCGGTTATTCGGCGCACCCGCAGGCAGCGGAGGCAGGGCATCGGGCACACCCGGCTCCACCTTCTCGCCCGGTTTGTCATACGCGCCGCGCAGTAGCAAAAACGTATCCTTGCGCTGCGGCTGTTCCGCCATCACCATCACAGTTGGAAAGGTCCGCTCCAGCTTCTCGCGTTCGAATAAGAGAGTCTCGTGTTCGCGATAGAGTTGGCCCGCATCGCCGGCATCCGTCTCGAGAAACTCGTTGCGAGCAAACTCCGGGCGACTCGCGGCGCCCGCCAGCGCCGCCAGTTCGTCGTCCCGAAGCACTCTGCCATAAACGCGAACCTCGCGAATCGTTCCGTTGAACTTCCAATCCTTGCCGCCGCCCGCGCCAATCCGCAGCGGCTGTTTGAAGATGCCGCCCGCATTCACGAAGGGCCTGTACAAGGTGTCAATCGTCACCTTCACCGCTTGCGGTTTTCCGTCCACCAACACGCGAATGCCGGAGGCTGCGACCGTGCCGTCGTACGTCACCGCGATGTGATGCGGGCGATCTGGAGTCAACGCACTTTCGGTGTCGAGGCGGATTGCATCGTCCGGGTAATTCGATGTGATGTGGACATGCACGCGGCCCTGCCGAAGGTAAAAACCAAAACCCTTGCCGTGCTCCTGATTCACCATCTTGGTGAGAACCGGACCATCGTTCGAGCCTTCAATCCGCGCGGCAAGAGTCCAGCGGTCGCGAATGTCGTATGGCGCGGCTTCATCGATTTCCACTGGTTGCCCGGGCTCCCAGCGCGTGTCGAGGCCGGTCCGCGGAGTCCAGGCCGGCGAACCACTTCCAACAACGGCTTTGGAGGTCTTGTCCAACCGGGCTTTGGCGGCCGCAATGCGAGCCGTGATTGCGTCCCATGCGGCCTGCTGATCTGCCGTAGGCGCGGCGACAAGAGGCGGCGAATTTCCGTACTTCATCGCGCGGCCATTCTCGGGAATGTTGTTGAAGTACGCAAAGATCTTGTAGAAATCCTGCTGCAGGATCGGGTCGTACTTGTGGTTGTGGCATCGGGCGCAACCCACGGTCATGCCCATGAACACTGTCGAAGCAGTCTCCACCCGATCGGCCACGTACTCAACGGCGTACTCGGCCGGAATAATGCCATCTTCTGTGTTGCCGCGATGATTGCGATTGAATCCCGTCGCGATCTTCTGAGACAGCGTCGCGTTCGGCAGCATGTCGCCGGCGATCTGCTCCAACACAAACTGGTCGTACCGCTTGTTGTCGTTGAAGGCGTCGATCACCCAATCGCGCCAACGCCACATCACGCGTTCGCCGTCGTACTGGTAGCCGTTGGTGTCGGCGTACCGCGCGGCGTCCAGCCAACGGATCGCCATCCGTTCGCCATATCGCGGACTCGCAAGCAGCCGGTCCACCACCTTTTCATAGGCCTGCGGCGACCGGTCGTTCAGAAACGCCTCGCGCTCGGCGGGCGTGGGCGGAAGTCCAGTCAAATCGAACGACACGCGCCGCAGGAGCGTCTCGCGGGAAGCCTCCGCTGAGGGCCGCATGCCCTCCCGTTCGAGCCGCGACAATACAAACCGGTCGATCGGATTCCGCACCCATGAGGCTTCCTTCACCTCCGGCGCCGGCTGCGAGCGAGGCGGAATTAGCGCCCAGTGCGCCTGCCATTTGGCGCCCTGGTCGATCCACCGCCGCAACGTTTCGATCTCACTCGCAGTCAATGAGTGGCCCGTGAACGCGGGAGGCATGCGCCGCGCGGGCTTGTCGGAGGTGATGCGCCGGATGAGTTCACTGGCCGCGGAATCGCCGGGAACAATTGCCCGCCGGCCTCCGCCGAAGTCCGACTTCGCGCTTGTTTCCACATCCAATCGCAGCGCGATATTCTTGTTTTTCGCGTCTGGGCCGTGACAAGCGAAGCACTTGTCCGACAGCACGGGCCGCACGTCGCGATTGAACTCGACCACGTCCTGCCCGCCGAGAACCGCGGCGGCGAATACAACCGGGATCAACACAACCTCATTCTATACGCACGACGCGCCAGACAACAGATTGCTTACCACGCGCCAGAGAAGCTCCGGCAGAATCTCAAAGGCGTATTGCGTGTGAATTCGCTCCAGGCGCTGGTGATAGTCGCGGCCCCACGGACCGATGTTCACTGCCGGATAGCGGACCGCGCCGTCGGCCGGATTGAGGAAGCTCATGTCGGAGATGCCCGGAAAGTACGGCCTCGTGCAAACATCGATTCCCATAGACCTGCGCGCTGTCTCGATGGCCTCGAACTGGCGCGCATCCGCGGGATTCCATTCGGCCCTAGGATAGTACGGCGGCGCAAAGCCAACAATCGCCGCCGGCCCCTCGATGCCCGCTTTTGCCGCGAGTTCGATCATCGCGGCCGCGCAGCTTTCCACGGAATCGCCAGTCGCTGGTTCCCCACAGCGAGCCTGCAACTCGTTGATCGTCATCACCTGCGCCGCAAACGGCAACCTGCTTCCCGCCCTTGCGTGCAGCCGTTCGAGAGCGATCCGCAGCGTCTCCGCGGCAAAACCGCGAAATCGCGCCAGCACTTGTTCCTGAGACTGGGTATGCGTAAGTACGTTCACCGCGCAATAAGCTGCGGAGGGAGTCGTTACGTCATAATGCGTGCGCGTTTCGCGCGCGTACAGCACCGTCGGCGGCGCAGGTGGAGGCAACGCCGACGGCGGATCTCCTGCTTCGGGATTCGCTTCGACCAGCCGGATGAATTCCGCCATCAAAAGCGCCGGATTGACGCCGTCGAAGGGAGCTCCAGCATGTGTCGGGCGGCCCACGAACGCCACGACCGGCAGCATTTTGCCGACGCTGCCCAGGAAGATTGCGCGTCCCATCGAGCCGTCGCCAGAATCCACCTCGGCATCGAGGTTGATGGCGAGGTCGATCTCGATTTCTTCCTTCCTGCAGATTTCCGGCAACTGACGCACGAGGGATCGCATGCCGCGCGACGCGACTTCCTCATCCGGAACCGCCGCGAACAGGACACTGCCTGCTGAGCCCGCCTCCGCGAAACGGCGCAACACCGCGAGCCCCGCGGCGAGCCCGCCCTTCATATCGAGCAACCCGCGCCCGGGCAGGAACTCGCCGGAGTCGAAATCCCGCAGTGCCTCCGGGCTTGCGCCGCTCGCGCGCAGTGCGCCAATCAACGCGGGAAGAAGCGCCTCCGGGTCGCAAGCGAGAGGCTCCAGTTCCGGACCGTAGTTCGCCGTGCTGACCGTGTCGTAGTGCCCCGTCAGCAGCACCGTCCGCCGGCTTCCGCCCGGCCGCCGAACCAGCGCCAGCACGCTATCGCGTTCGAAAGGGTCGTCCAGGGTTCGCTCCCGCCAGATCTTCGCGGGCGAAGGCAGGCGGGATCGAACCAAACCCTCGAGAAACGGGCCGAAATCGGTTTCGCCGGAGGAGTTCGTCACGCTGCGAAAGCGCGTCATTTGGATGGCAAGGTTGCGTGTGGAAGCAGGGGTCAAGTCAAATGGCACTGCGATATGATGATGCCACAGAGCATGCATCGCAGAAACTTACTGCAAATCGGTGCGGCCGCCGCCGCGGCTGCCGTTGCATTCCCCAACGCATCCGCCGCTTCGTCTGGCTTCAAACTCCGTTACGGGCCTCACCTCGGCTGGCTGAATCCGGAAACGCACATGCGCCAGCTCGAAATCTTCGCCGAGGCAGGCTTCACGGCCTTTGAGTACAACGGACTCCCCTCGCGAACCCCGCAGCAGTGCGAGGAACTGCGCAAAAAGATGGATTCGCTGAAGCTGTCGATGGGCACATTTGTGATCAACCGCGGCGGCTGGCGGCCCACGGCGATGCCGGATCGCGCACCGCACAGGATGTTTCTCGAAGACGTCCGCCGAGGCGTCGAACTCCACCGTATCGTTGAGAACGAAGTGGCCACCGTGACCAGCGGCTTAGCCGTGCAGAATCTGACGTTTGAGCAGCAGACCCGGAACTGCGTGGACGTGCTGAAGCGCGCCGCCGAGATCGTGGAAGAGTCCAAACTCACGCTGGTGCTCGAGCCGCTCAACCTCAAGGTGGACCACGCGGGCTACTTCGTCGTCTATTGCGAGCATGCCGCGGAAATCGTCGGCCAGGTCAACCATCCGCAAGTGAAGATCCTCTTCGACATGTATCACCAGCAGGTCTCAGAAGGGAACATCATCAACAACATCAATAGCTACTTCGACTTCATCGGCTATTTTCAGACCGGCGACGTCCCTGGGCGCAAGGAACCGGGCACGGGTGAGATGAACTACCAGAACATCTTCAAGGCGGTGCACGCCAGGGGATACAAGGGGATCATCGGCCTCGAACACGGGATGCTGAAGCCGGGGCTCGAAAGGTTTCGCCGGGTGGTGGATTCGTACCGGCAGGCGGACGCTTTCCAGGTTTGACTGCCGCCAACTCCGGCTTTCTGAGGGGATGCAGCGCCGCAGCGGCCAGCGCCACCAGTCCATCGACGCCCAGACCGCAAGCGACGGTGGGCAATAGCTCGATCTCGGGTTTCCGGCGGCTGCGAGTGGATGAGGGCAAAACCGTAGTCCTTTTCTGGCGAGTTCCTGAAAGGGCAATATCGGCATTGCCCCGGGATCTCTTGAGGACTATTTCTTCTTAGCAGTCTTTTTGGCTGCGGCCTTTTTTGCCTTAGGCGATGCGGCAGCTTGCACTGTCTCTCCGCCTTCGTCGCCATCTGCTCCTTCGCTCTCAGCGAGTTCCGGATCTTCCTCTTCGCCGCTGTCCAGATCGCCGAGCACCGCGGCGGCAACCCCGCCCCCATTTTTCAGGGCCTCTTCGAGCAGCGCAGCTTTCTTGAGCTCCTTCTTTGAAGGCAGCGGCTCTTCGTTACGAAAGTCATGATCGTGATAGCAGGTGCGGCAGCGGACTTTGGCCGCCTTCTCCTCCACCAGTGAAACAATGGAGTGGTTCGTCAGACGTTTGCACTTGATGCAAAAGTCATCAATGTCGTCGCCAAGTCTTTGAGGCATAGGCTCCGTTCGCACGGACTTTTCGAAGTATATCAAGTCCGCAACACTCTTCGTGGTCCGAAGCGTCCAATCGTTAGTGGCGGACAAGGAAATGTCGATACCGATGCCGCTCTTTACGAAAGCGAACAAGGAACAGTCCCTCGGTGCGCTGATGAGCGCAGGAACATTTGACACCGATCCCGTTGTTCGCACCATGACGAATCACGGCCACGGTAGCATAGGAAATGCCATGCGGGTGTTAGTGTGCGATGATCAGGCAGATGTGGTGGAAGCACTCCGCCTGCTCCTTAAAGGGGCAGGTTACCGCATCGACACGGCGGATAGCCCCGCCGCGCTAATCGGGCGCCTGGAACATTCGCGCTACGACATGATCCTGATGGACATGAACTACTCGCGGGACACCACTTCCGGCGTCGAGGGACTGGAACTCGTGGCGAGCGTTCGCGCCCGCACCGGAAGTGTCCCCATCGTCGTGATGACGGCCTGGAGCAGCGTCGATCTCGCGGTGGAAGCCATGCAGCGCGGCGCCTCCGACTTTGTCCAAAAACCCTGGGATAACCATAAGTTGCTGGCGGTGGTCGAAAAGCAGATTGCGAAGTCGGCAAGCAAAGCGCATTCCGAACTGGAGATCGCGAGAACGGTCCAGCAGGGTCTCTTTCCCGGCAGTGGAGGCAAAGGGCGCGGCATCGAGTTCGAGGGTCTGTGCGTGCCTGCCCGCGAAATCGGCGGCGATTACTACGACTTTCTCCGGTTTTCCGACGGACGGCTGGGGTTTGTACTGGCCGATGTGTCGGGCAAAGGTGTGCCGGCTGCGCTGCTGATGGCCAATTTGCAGGCGCTGTTCCGCAGCCAGCCCCCCACCCACGATTTGCGTACGATCCTGCAGACGGTCAACACGCTGTTCTTCCGGTCGACGCCTCCCGCGCACTACGCGACGGCGTTTTTCGCGATCTACGATCCGGGCTCGAGGCGGCTCGAATATGCGAATTGTGGCCATCCATCGGCGCTCGCGCTCGCCAGCAGCGGCAGTGCCGGCGGGAATGAGATCCGCAAGCTCGAAACCACGGCCACCGTGCTGGGCATCATGGACGGATTCGACGCCGGCGTCGACGTGCTGCAGTTGAAGCCCGGCGATAGCGTGCTGATGTTCACCGATGGGGTGACCGAGGCTGGCATCGATTCCGGCGAAGAGTTCGGTGAAGCGCGCGTCGAAGCGGTGCTGAGGCGCATGCATGGCATGCCGATTTCACAGGTAGTGGCGGCCGTGGCGCGGGCGGCGGAAGAGTATTCGAAAGGCGACCATTCGGACGACATGACGCTCCTCGGCCTGCACGCTGTAGAAGTCGCATAACAGCCCGGGCGGCGCGGCGTACTATATCGTTTCCTGAAATTTGAACGATATGAGGGTAGTCGTACTATGCAACTGCCCGCTCGTATCGGAAAGTATCAACTCGAGGAATATCTCGGTGGAGGCATGGCGGAGGTTTACCGCGCCGTAGACTGCGTTCTCCACCGCACCGTAGCCTTCAAGGTCCTGTCTCCCAGCGGAGCGGCGGACCCGTCGATGCGTCAGAGATTTCTGGCGGAAGCCCGCCTCGGGAGCCAAGTCAATCACACGAACATCGTCCGCACGCTCGACTACAGTGAGGATGGCGCCGCACCGTATCTGGTGCTCGAGTTCCTGCGTGGGCGATCGTTGCTCAAGGTCATCAAAGAGAACAGCGGCGGCGCCCTCAGGAACCGTGTCCGGATCGGCCTCGAAGCGGCCCGTGCGCTGCTGCACGTTCATTCACTCGGCATCCTGCATCGCGACATCAAGCCGGACAACATCCATATCGACGAGACAGGCGTGGCGCGCCTGATCGACTTCGGCATCGCGAAAAGCGAACAGATGAATATGACGATGCCCGGCATGGTGATTGGCACGCCGTACTACATGCCTCCGGAACAGGTCTGTGGTGAAGCCGCGAACATCCGCACCGACATCTATTCGTTTGGGCTGGTGCTGTACGAACTCTTTACCGGGGTTCGCGCCCGGTCGGGCGAGACAATGCAGCGTCTCCTCGAAGAGATCCTCAACAAACCGGTCACCTTCGAGCCTTTGGAACAAGCGGGTCTGCCGCTCGAGCTACGCGATCTGGTCGCTGCTTGCGCGGCGCAGAGCCCTGCCGGCCGCCCGGAAAGTTTCGAACCAGTCGTCGCCTGCCTCCAAGCTTGGCTAGACGCGAACCCGGACGAAACTGCCGCTGCGCCCCAGCGAACTGGCGCCACGACGGCGGCGTCCATCAAGAAACAGCCGGAAAAGAAGTCCATTCGCCTCGCGTGGGTTTACGGAATTGCCGCAGTTCTGGTGGCCGCAATCGCCGGAGGCGCCGGCGTGGCCAGGTTTGGCATGATGCCGGTGTGGAATGGGCCAGGCGCGAATGTTGTGGGGGTCGACTCCGTGCGTTTGCCCTCCGGTCTTCTGTTCGACAGGCTGGAAGTCACTAACGAGCAATACAAGGCTTTCGCCAAGCGCACCCAGCGTCAATTACCGCCGGCCTTTGAGGCCGATTCTCCCGGCCGTCCGGTAGTGAATGTCTCCGCGCTCGATGCCGAAGCCTACTGCAGGTGGGCGGGAAAGCGCCTGCCGACCGAAGCGGAATGGATGCAGGCGGCGGGTGGAACCGATCAACGCAAATTCCCATGGGGGAACCAGGCGGATCCGACGCTTGCGAATGTATCGGACAATCCGGATCTACCGAATCATCACCTCACCTCGGCCGATTCCATGAAGGACGGCGCAAGCCCTTATGGAGCGCTGCACATGGCTGGTAACGTGGCCGAATGGGTGGCGGACCGCAAGGCGCCGACTCTTCTGGCTGTGCGCGAGTTCGCTAAAATGCTACAGCCCGCGCCTACCGAGAACGAAGAATGGCGAGTGATCAAGGGCGGATCGTACCTGCGGCCTTTGCAGGAAGGCAAGGTGGTCGAGTGGAGCCAGGCTCCCTCACGCTATTTTGCGGGGGATGTCGGGTTCCGCTGCGTCCAGTAAGTAGACTTGCCCGCCGTCATCATCAGCGTCTGCATCACCCTCAGCAGCGGGAATGAAAATAATAGCTGAGGGGTTGTCCAATCTTCAACAAACCAAACAAGTTTCAAAATCAGGCACTCTCGAAGGGAGCGCCCTGACACACAAACAACCAACCAAGTAAGAAACCAACCAAACGTTCAACCAATTTCAACCGATGCTACGAATCAACCAGGCGGGAAGTTCGCCACATTTTCTCTTCCCAACTACTAAGGCGTAAACCGGAAGAAAAATGGCGCAAGAAAATCGAAAGTTCTAGTGCCTCGGACGCTTGGTGTGAGAATCAGGCCGGCAGGGATGCCGGGTTCCACGGGCGGGCGGCAAGCGCCAGCCACAGCAGCGAGATCCAGCCGCTGACACTCAGAGCGAGCGCCACCTGTTCGGACGCGCCGCCGAACCAGGATTTTGTCCACAATACAACGCACAGTGTGACGATCCAGCGCGATGCCTCCACCGCGAGCCAGGCTTTGCGGTTCTCGAGCACGCCTCCGACGCACAGCAGTCCGGCGAGCAACACCAGAAAATAGGCGAAGTTGGCCCACATCGATTGCTTTTGGAGCAATCCGAGAAAATGGCTGTTGAGCGCGATCAGGATCGTGAACTGTGCGAAGGCATACCAGCTAAGCAAACCAGAGCGAGGTGGATCGTACCGGACGAAATCTACCTTGGGGTCATAGGCGGGTTTGGGGAACCTCGCGGCGACATCCGCGGGACGCCAACCCGGCGGCGCGATCCAGACATACAGCTTGTCGGCCCAGGACCCGGCATGCCAGCAATCCTTCGCCATCGCCCAATTATAATGGAGGTTCGCCCAGACTGGGTTCCAACTGTGCAATTGGCCGCGGATGCCGAAAATACAGGGATCCTCATCGAGTTCCTCCTGAAACGTGCCGAAGAGATGATCCCAGATCAGAAAGACGCCAACGTAGTTTCTGTCCAGATACACGGTATTTTGCGCGTGATGGACCCGGTGGTTGGAAGGCGTCTGCACCCAGCGGTCGAGCGCGCCAAGGCGTCCAATGAGCTGCGTGTGCGGCCAAAACTGATAAAACAACTGGATCACCGCAACCATCAGATATACGCTGAGCGGCACGCCGCAGAGCGCCATCGGAATATAGAAGATCCAACCCAAAAACGAACCCGTACCCGTTTGCCGTAGTGCCGTGGTCAGGTTGAATTCCTCGCTCTGATGGTGGACGACGTGCGACGCCCAAAACAGCCCCACCGTGTGTCCCCAGCGATGACTCCAGTAGTAGCAGAGATCGTAGAGCACGAAGGCGAAGATCCATACGGCCCAATGCGACGAAGGCAATTGGACGGGAGCGAGGCGTTGCAGAGTCCAGTCGTAAAAATAGATACCGAGAAAGCCGAAGAAGACCCGCACTCCGGTGCTGAGAATACCGCAGGAAAGGCTGTTGAGCGAGTCGGCGAGGCGATAGTAATGCGCGCCGCGCATCCGGTCCACCACGATTTCGAGCAAGATCAGGGCGAGAAAGACGGGGATCGCCAGCGCAACCGCCTTGCTATAGGTGGTATCCATGAAGTTGTGATCTTATCGCATCGCAGGACTCTACTATCCGCTTTGGCCTCGGTTCTCGTGGTGCGCGCCGCACCGTCCAAGCGCCGCGCAGCCGTCATCTCGCATCGGGGCGAACATCTGCGGAACCCGGAAAACAGTCTCGCTGGCATCGAAGCCGCGGCGAAAATGGGCGTCGATTACGTCGAGATGGATATCCGCACCACCGGTGACGGCAAGCTCATCTTGATGCACGACTCCTCAGTCGACCGCACGACTACCGGCGACGCCAAAGGAGCTGTTTCCGCGCTGACGTTCAACCAGATTCGCGCGCTGCAACTGAAAGGCGGCGGCGCGGTGCCGGCGTTCCACGAAGCGTTGGAAGTCCTACGGCCTACTCAAACGGGCCTGTATCTCGACGCGAAGCAGATTTCCGCAACCGACATTATTAGTTCTCTGCGTGAACATCGAATGACCGACCGCACCGTCGTCTATGGAGGTTTCAAGCTCCTGCAGGAACTCGCTGCGCAAGGTTCCTCGCCGCGCATCATGCCGGAAGCGCGGAGCGTTGCAGTTTTGCGCAAGCTTCTCGAGGAATTGAAGCCGCGGGTCGTCGCCTTCGATCGAAGCGACTGGAAAGATGACGTGATCGCTCTAGCCAGGGATGGCGGAGTTACTGACCTGTTTGTCGACCGGCTAGGTCCCGACGACACGCCAGAGGCTTGGGAGGACGCGATCCGGCGAGGGGCTACCGGCATCCAGACGGATCATCCTGCCGACGCGCTCGCGTTGGTGGCAAAGGTATAACGCGAAAAAGCCTGGAACCGGTTCCCGATTCCAGGCTTCGTTGGAAGAGCTTGTTTTTTTGGCGCGAAGAAAAAAACTACGCGGCCTGCAACGCCTTGAGGCGAACGGTCACGCGGCTCTTGTAGCGCGCGGCCGTGTTTTTCTTGATGATGCCCCATTTGGCGGCTTTGTCGATCATGGAGTAAGTCGCGGGCAGTTGTGCTTCCGCGCCCTTGACGTCCTTCTTTTCGAGCAGACGGCGCAAGGAACGCACCGTATGCCGCAGCCGGGTCTTACGAATCTGATTCACTTCGGTGCGGCGCTCGGCGGTGCGAACGCGCTTGATCGCTGATACTGTATTTGCCATCGATTACTGCCTGTCTTAAACTCAGCTATCAGGATAACTGATCGAAGCGGCCTGTGCAAGTTTCCACAGGGCATGGGCTGCCGGTTTTCTGCCGGTAGACCTGTCGTACGATACCGTAGACTCCGATTCGAGATTAGTATATTCTTTAACTTGCCCGGGGAACTCCGAGACGGTGATTCCATCCGGCTTGACGTCTGGAGACCTCGTGGTCCTCTTATTTTTCGGTCCGCCTGGGAGCGGCAAAGGCACTCAATCCAAGCTGATCACGGAATGGTTGCATATTCCAGTGATCTCCACCGGTGAAATCTTTCGCGACGAAGTCGCTGCACGTACGCCTCTTGGACGCAAGGCGCACGATATCATGGCCCGGGGCGGCTTGATTAGTGACGACATCGTCAATGGCATGCTCGAAAAGCGCTTGTCGGTTGGCGATATCAGCGAAGGATTTCTGCTCGACGGATACCCCCGCACGATTCCCCAGGCAATCTTCATCGACTCGTTGCTTGCCAAAGCTGGCCTGCCGGAACCGGCCGTGCTCCATTTGGATGTGCCGCGGCAGACGATCATCAATCGAGTCAGCGGACGCCGATTCTGTCCTTTGTGCAAGACGACCTACAATATCTACACCCAACCTCCTCTCGATCCTGGGGTATGCGACACAGATGGCATGACTCTCGAAACACGGGAAGACGACCGGGAAGAGGTCGTGCGGGAGCGCCTCGTTCAATACGACAAGCTTACCGGCCCGCTCATTGGATACTACGAGACTCGCGATTACCTGAGGTTGGATGGCGATCGTCCTCCTGAAGTCGTAGCTCGCGAGGTCGCAGAACAACTGGAAAGCCGTCTAATCCGGGTCCGAAACCGCCGGGCCTCCTGAGTTTTTCAGTTTGGCCAGAAGCGTGCTCCGTACCATCACAGATGGACACCGCGAAGACACTCAAAACGCTGCGAAATAAGCGAATCAACTCGCTTGCGTTGCCGATTGGGTGTGTCAAAGTGACACACTCGCGGGGCAGTTGGTCGCAAGTGATAGGTCCGAAAGGGCTTGGCTGCGATTTTTGCTTGACTTATGGAGTCGGGCAGTGATATCAATAAAAAGACTGCGTCCCAGGGTTTAACCCGGTGGCCGTCCCGAAAGGGTTCGGTTGCCAGCACGAACGACATAGATAAATAGATAGAGAAGTCCGCTCCGACGTGAACTTCCGATAAACAGCTAGAAGGCCGAAAAAGGCTCGACTTACGAGAGGGTATCCAGTGGCTGAAGCCGGGACAGTGAAACAGCAGTAGCTGTCCTGCCGCAAGTGGAAACACTGAGCGGTCAAGATCTTAGGGGAAAACTCATTGATCTGTAAGAAGAAGCCCTCTGGCTGTAAATCAAGAGGCTCAGGTTGAAGAAGAGAACTTTCATCAATTCAAACCCAACCATACTTCACAAGG